>Ga0123352_10020798_pt1 | contig 10458 bp, 9 predicted proteins | sample TergutLab28metaG_FD_89700 | JGI IMG/M metagenome (GOLD analysis project Ga0123352, IMG submission 89700) | Labiotermes labralis P1 segment gut microbial communities from Petit-Saut dam, French Guiana - Lab288 P1 | ecosystem: Host-associated > Arthropoda: Insects > Digestive system > Gut ... | reverse complement strand
TTGTGGGTGTGTGTGTGTTTTTTTTTTTTTTTTTTTTTTTTTTTTTTTTTTGCTTATTCTGATAGGTCGTGATATATTTAAAGTGACATCATGCATACAATTCTGAACTTTGTACAATATATTAAGTGCTTTACTGATAGTTTGAAACATACATAGAGCAGAAACAGTTTTTATTGTATTTAGAGTGCACTGAAAAATGGTCCAGTTTTTCTGTTAACCTTCAAACAGTTTGCATATGCAAATGCGAGCACACATAAAAACACCCTTAGAAATATGGTTTATGCTTTTAGGTGGCAGAGAAATTTACTGTGTTTTTAAGATATGCTGCATAATCTCTGTTTTATTCACCACAAAATACCATTTATTTCATAATGTTATCATTTTGTGTTCAAATAATACATTTTTCATAAACAGTGCTCTAAAATTTAAATACCAACTCTGTCATTTCAAGGTTAACATAATTTTATATTGTAGTGTGTCTTTAAGCATATATTAAAGTGTGTGTATGTAAAATTATCTTCTAGTTTGTGTAATAACAGTGTAGAGTAACACTTTAATACTATATATAGTTCTGACTTCTTGCTGATTTGATTAAATATTCAGTAACAGTGAAGTGTGTGTGTGTGCAGATTTTTAATTTTTTTTGTTTTTAGTGTATGTGATTACAGCCCCAATATGTTTGTTATATACAAACCAAAGAGACCTTTAATGTTAGCGCAAGTGTTTTGTATGGAAAGTGATAAATTTCTGCATTAAACAGCAGTTTGTAGGTACTGACACAGAGATGGTACAGTATGTCTTTAAAAATGCTCTACGTATCTCTTTTGCCTAAATACACAAAATAAATTTCAGGAAGTTGTAAAAATCCACTTACTTTTATTTACATTTTGGTTCCAGGCTCCAACTTTATGTGTGGGGAGTTTGCACTGGAAGAAATTTGTTAACCCGTATGTCCTTGTGTGATAATCTGCATAGCACATTTTATTGACACGCAAGGCCAGATCACACTGAAGTTGCTATACACATACTGTCCTCATCACATCACTTGCAAAGCATGGATGACAGTGCCTCAGTCTGAATGGACCGGGCCATTGCTTATTGAAACTGGTGTCTAGTTTGCTGATATTTGTAGAAGCTGTGTTTGCTCTCCCTACAGATGTCTGTAGTTGCCATTCTTGCCCAGCCAGTGCCAGCATGTTTTGGAGAGAGAGAAGTTAAAAACCTTTGTGTGGAATTTTCTTCCCACCACATAAAGAAAGAATGTTGTAACTGTTCAGAATGACAAGATTGAATGGATGGAAAAACAACTTTTTTTTGTCCACTTTCATCTCCAATGGCAGATTGAGTAGCTATTAGCCATGCTGTCTGCCTTATCTATGTAACCCATGTGAAGGTTATGATCTGCCACAGTGTTCAGTTTTATCATATTCCCCTGTTCATTGTGAAATTTCCTTCTTGTGGTGGATCATGAATGTTAGCATATAAGTGTCTCTCTTGTTCATCCATTGTGTTGCTGTCAAGTCACCCTTGGTTCTTACTTGAATATCCACTTGTTTCAGTTTCACTGTCCTGATTCTTAGGTCAACTGGCATGCCCTTCCTGTTTAGCCTGACAATTTCACAACAGTTAATTTCTGTCTTCTGAAGGTGAGAGAGCAGTGTCCAATATGATTCTGGTGGCTGAGCACTGGAAACGTTGTATACTTGCTGTGTGATTGTGGATGTGGTGCCAGTAAAACTTCTTCGCAACATTCCTCATCCTGTGTAGCAACTGTGTCACGCAGCGACTCATCTCTTTCTCAGTCCATAATCAACTCTGATATCTGACCTGAATTCAGCAAGCAAGCCCACTTGCTTCTGGCTTCCTAAGTTGTTCCCTTCTGCATGGCTGTGCAGTGTGTACTGAGAATGTAAAATTTTCCTTATGTCCAACTGTGGCATACAACAGACATAAATTGCACACATTTGAGACTTGAAATCCCGTTTGTTTGTCAGCTGCCAGAAGGGCTCTGTTGTTGGAATACAAGCTATTTCAGATTAAGTAGTTTGCATTGCAGTTTATCACCACTGTTTATATCTGGGTGACCCTACACGCAGCTGTTGAGTGACAGAAGACTAATAGTTTACTCCACATGCCAGCATATACAGACAGATACAAAGGGACTGATTTTCCAGTGTTACAACATGTGTGTTTGCACTTGTTAGCATGGCTGTCTTTATATTTTTTGTTCACATATGTGAACATACGAGGTGTGATAAAAAAAATACAGTGAATGTTTAAATAAAAAAAATTTAATACAGTAAAAGACACATTGCCACTAATCCCCCTCAAAATACTCCCTCTTGCTTTGAACACACTTATCCCATCGTTCTTGCCACTTTCTGAAGCAGTTCTGGAAGTCTTCTTTTGTGAGTGTCTTTAGTTGCGCTGTCGTGGCTGCTTCAGTGTCCTGAAACGATTCAAAACGTTTACCTTTCATGGTCATTTTGACTTTGGGGAAGAGCCAGAAGTCGCACGGTGTCAGATCTGGTAAATAAGGTGGATGAGGACACACCATAATATTTTTATTTGACAGAAATTGCCATACCAGAAGCGATGTGTGACACGGAGTGTCATGGTCGGGGATGAAAATGTTTGCCCATTTCTCAGGTTGTTTTTTACGCACATCATTTCTTAAATGCTCTAATAAGCCCTTATAATATTCAGAGTTCACCATAGTGTTCTTGGGTACAAACTCAGCTCACAAAATTCCATCAAGGTCAAAAAACACAATCATCATCACCTTGATGATGTTGGATCTTGATTGACGCGCTTTTTTCACATGAGGAGAACTGGGTGATTTCCATTGAGAACTCTGAACCCTGGTCTCAAGATCATAACCATAGACCCAAGTTTCATCTCCCATGATGACATTTCCTAAAATGCTCGAATCTGAAGCGGCACGATCATGCAACTCCAATGAAAGAGACAAACACTGTTGCTTTTGTTCGACCATCAAAACATGTGGAACAAATTTCGCACCCGCCTCATGTTCAAATCTGTTGTTAAAATGTTTTGAATGGAAACATAAGAGATGTTCACATCCTCAGAAATTTCCCTAATAGTCAATCGCGTGTTTGATTGAATCATTTCGCTTACTCTTTCAACATTCTCTTGGGTTTTTTATGTTGAAGGACATCCCAATCTCTCCTCATCTTCAACCAATTCAAAACCATTACGAAATCGCTCGAACTACTTGTAAACTGTCTTCATGGCCACTGCAGCATCACCATAAACTAATTTTAAAATTTCATATGTTTCTTTAGCACTTTTTTGCAGTTTGAAACAAAATTTCATGTTAATGCATTGCTCATGATCCATAATTTACAGCACACTTTAAAACACACCTCTCTCAACCGTAGCTCACAACCAACTGACTGCACTGAACAAGTTGAAACTTGTCACACACTGTTATTAAGGTTCGACGCACCGCTTCCCATATTGAAGAGTCCTGCCTTTCCGTTGGATCGCACTCAACAGCAGCATTCACTGTACTTTTTGATCACAGTGGTAGATCATTTAAAAGTTAAAGTACTGGCCTTACTGTCTTGCTTGGAATTTTTCAGTTTATGGTATTTATGAAATACAATCAGATTTTATGCTTTGGGATTGAAGATGTAGAGCCAGTAATAAACAAACATGCAGGACCATTTATTCTGTTCATTTGTACTCTGTATCACTGCTTGAGTAGTAGTGAATTTTCTTACCTTTGTTCAGATTGTAAAGTTTGTTTAGAACCCAAAGAATTAAATTATGATGGACCGGGTTGGTGTGGCAGTAACACTGTAGACTTTTGTTTGGTAAATGCCTGGTGGTTCAAGTTTCATCTGGGACACAAGCTGTCTGATCCATTTTTTGTGGTTTTGTCACACGTTGTAGGCAAGTGCCAGCATAGTATTGTGTTTAGGCCTTGAAAGTTTCCTTGCGCATCTCTGTTAATTAATCATTCATCAGTGACTGTACGGTTGACAGTATATACTTGGAGGTACTTACAGCATTGTGAAATAAATCATAAAACAAATTCAGATGTAACTTAATACTCCCCAAAACAGTTTCTGCACGTTGCTTTTATGTAAATGTTACACTGGCAGCCATTGATTAATGGTGTTGTCTTCTTGAAATTGATGACAGCATTACAGTTCCAAGAAATGTATATCAAGGCATTTGATGTAATTATTTTCCCACACCAATTGCCTGTTCAAATTTAGTCTGAATTTTTCAAAAGTTTTTTCTTTATGTATGAGAAAACTGAACCAGTGGTTGGGAAAGTAATTCCATTCCAATTAAAAGCAATGACATCTGATTTATGATGAGTATTACTGTAAATGAAACAAAATAAGATGTGATTAGTGAAGTTTTATTCAACTTGGAGCAAGGCATTTTCAGATCATGCTCAGTCCTGGAAGCTTGACATGCAATTTATGCATTGTAAGTACTGACTGGTTTAGTTGCTGCAATTTGGCTCCTGAACAAAAAGTTTGTTATTCAATTAAAAAGGAAACAAAGTAGGTAATTTTTGTGTTATTTTGTAATGTTTGGTTCTACTTCAGACACTGGCGGAGGTTTTCCGCTGCTTCATTTGCATGGAGAAGCTGCGGGATGCCCATCTCTGCCCTCATTGTTCCAAATTGTGCTGTTATGTATGCATTCGCCGTTGGCTCACAGAACAACGTTCACAGTGCCCCCACTGTCGAGCATCACTACATCTTCATGAATTGGTCAACTGTCGTTGGGTTGAAGAGGTGACACAGCAGTTGGATACCTTGCAGGCAGTTGGGCTTACAAACAATCGTGTTGATGACTGTGATAGAGATAGGTAGGATTCAACTTGTGGAAACGTGTTGCAGCATTTTCCTTTCAGGATGGAGTTTAATGTTTTTTAATAATGTCTGTTCTTTTTATGTATAGATGCGAAAGCCATAAAGAAAAATTGTCAGTGTACTGCTGGACTTGTAGGCGGTGCATCTGTCATCAGTGTGCTCTCTGGGGTGGAACACACTCAGGGCATACCTTCAAGCCTCTGGAAGAAGTTTATGAACAGCATGTCACACAGATTAAAGATGAAGTGGCTCAGTTGAGACGTAGACTTATGGAATTAATTAGTTTAGTACAGGAAGTGGTCAGTATCAATTTCTTACTTTTTTGCTTAACTAGGAAACCTAAGACAGGGCTGCACAAATGCTGGGTTCCATGTCACCTGGGCAACTAAGTATTGTATTATGACACCTAATATTTGTGTGTCCTCAGTATTCAACTTGCTTGATGTCACCTTTAAAAGTTTTCCCGCTACAGGCTCAGTGTGGCCTAGAGTGTGGGTAGAGATATAGCTCTAGTCTTCCATGACCACGGCACTAGAAGGGGATGAGTGGTCAGCAGCACGCCCTGGCCGCACTTTACCCCCGGGAAAGACCTGGTACCCATTTTATGGGAGGCTGGGTGGGCCCCAGGGCTGGTCTGGACGGGAGGAAAATCTCGTCCCCACCGGGATTTGATCCTGGACCGTCCAGCCTGTAGTCAGTTGCTATACCGACTGAGCTACCCAGCCCACGATGTCACCTTTATGACACCTAGAATTTTAGGTGGCTCCTACCTTTTTTTTTTGGGGGGGGGGGGGACATTTGTGCACCTCTGTATTCTGAAGCATCTTAATTCTGTAGGTGACAAATTTTTGGTAGAGTTAACAATCAACTTCTCTGGCTATCTGCCTCTCTTTCTTAACCTTGGAGACTTGTTGGATATGCATATAAGCAGGAGATAACGGAACTGAAATGTTGGGTATGTGTGCATATTTCTTGAGACAGAATGGGAAATAACTCTGGTTTTAGATGTGAAGAATAATATTGCAGTTACAGTGTCAGTACACAAAAGAAAGTGATGTAGATGTGCTCCAAATCAAAGATATAGTACCTGTACTTACTTGTGATTCTGTTGCTTAAAGGAGGGCACATGGGGGGAGAGGAAAAAGTGCATACAGGGTTTTGGTGGGGAACCTAAGTGAAAGACACCACTTGTACAATCTGTGCATAGTTGGGGTGATAATATTGAAATGGATCTTCAAGAGGTGGGGTGGGGGCTCAGGATGGTAATTGTGGTTATGAACCTTCAGGTTGCTTAAAATGTGGGAAAATTCTTGACTGACTGAGAACCTCTTAGCTTCTCAAGAAGAAATCAGTCAGAATAAAATAGGAATCTATATTTAATTGGCCTCTTAAAGAGGATTTAAATGTGCAAAATTATCTGCTACTTCTTCCACACTTCCAAGTTAAAAAACAGCAATACTTGTGCTTTAAACTTAAGCAGTACAGGCCAGTAGTAGTACATAGTAATTTTTCATATCGATAACTTCCCTTTTTTATTCCCTCAGTTTGAGAACTCTTGCTCTCCAATCTTCCAAGCATATACTCTGTGTTATCCATTAGAGGTAATTCCTAAGGTAATCCACAAAAAAACCATGGAAGAAAACAAGCCTCTCTGCTGTCGTGCTTCTAAACTCTGTGAGTGTCTTTTTGTCCAGTCCCTTGTTTGTTGAAAGTAATTTTTCAGTGCCTTGTAAAATTAGAAACTTCTTGATGTGAGTGATGTATGTAGTCTGAAGTGTTGAAACAAGATACCCATTATCATGTGTAACATTCTTCATTGGAATGCTAAGAAGTTGTGAAGGAAAGGAGTTATTAGTATGTTTTTCTAACAGTAGACTGCATTGAGGACAAAATTGCACTTTGATGTACTCAGTAGAACATTCTATGAATCTTACATATGTTATGCAGGGAGGTAGATTCATTGTGTCTGTGAACTTGAGAACATACGGCCTGAGATTGTATATGCTTGCTAGTGAACATGATCACTGTGTTATCAACTCTGCAGTCTGAGCCAAGCGGTGTGTGCTTAGTCATCTTTTATTAGTCACAGAGTGTGGTTGGTCTTAGTGTGCTTGGCAAAAAAAAAATAATTTGAGCAAAAATTGTTCATTTGCAATACTTTTGGAAAGTATGTACTGTGGAAAAATGTTGTTGGAAGGTTTGTGATGAATATCTCATGTAATTAGTGCCATATAATAGAGTGGTGTACAGAACAGTGAACAATTTCTGAATGCCAGACTCAGTGGTGGACAAAAACAAAATGTCATATTTTCACTGCAGTGATATTGGATGACAGCACTCAAATGGAAGCAAGCCTTAAAAAATCTTTGTGCCTATTGGCTCTTCAAAGTGGAGTGTCGTAATCCTCAGCTGTCACAGCAGTAAAACATTAAAAACCTATGGCCATACAGAAATACATCTGTACAGGAACTGTCTACTCTAGATGGATAAGCAAGAATTTTCACAGTTTTACTGTACATCTTCATATTATCATGTCTTTATTTGTCCAACTGAATGCACAATTAGATTGAACCAGAAGTGTTAAAACTTCCATTAAAATTTACATTAAAATGCTCCCTGATGATGGTTTGTTAAAACATGTAGGAACATTTTAATGTATATTTTAATGTAAGTTGTAACACTTCTGGAACGATCTACTTGTGCATTCATTTGGACAAATAAAGATGTGATAAGTAAGAATTTGTTATTACAGGTGGCTTCAAGAATCAGTGGCCAACAGGTTTCTTGGTGCGAACTTGTTTTTTTCTCAGATGAGGCATGATGTTCGTTTAGTAGTAACATAGCAAAAGTAACATATTGGCATTCAAAATTCCCCATAGATTTAGTTTCTGTGCATAAGCTTAAAGGTGGAGTGTGGTCTGCAGTGCAGTGTATGCCAAATTGCAGGGATGTGTATTTTGAAGAAATAGTAAATTCTGATTATTTTGTTGATGAATTTTGACACTGATCTTCATGGAGGTAACAGAAGAAGAGACCATGTATGGTTACTTCATGCAGGATAATTCTATGCTGCACATAGCAAATATCTCAGTGAGTGCACTAGAAATGGTGTCTGACATATGGTGGATAAGTTGCAGATTGTAACCTTCTACCTCTCAAGATTTTAAATTGTGAAATCTTATTTGTGGGGGACACTTTCTTTTCAAGATCTTCAAGACAGTATTCAAAGAAAATTGCTAGTATTTAAAGATGAACTGTGTCATATGTCCAATATTTTCAGACCTTGCAAGGTCTGCTTCTACACAGGAGGTCGGTACTTCAAGACTTCTGTAAAACAAGGTAAGATGAATTGCAGTGGGAACAGACTGTAAATTCCCAGCAGAGGTAGGCTTCCTATGCAGTAATACTGCAGCAGGAGCTGTGTTGCCAGGGACATGGTAAAAACTATTCCCTGTATTCTATTTTGTTATCGGTAAACTTGTATTTTACTTATCACCAGGAACGTAATGTGGAATCTGTACGCGCTGCCAAAGACGAGCGCGTGCGTGAAATTCGTAATGCAGTAGAGCTGATGATTGCTCGTCTGGACTCTCAACTAAAAGCAAAGCTACTTACTTTAATGGGTCAGAAAAATTCATTAACACAGGAAACGGAACAGTTAGAAGCTTTGCTACAAGAAATTGAACACCAGCTTCATTCATGCACACGCTCTGAACTTATCACAAAGAGTGGTGATCTCTCACGGATGATCCATCAAGTACGCAAGAAGCCTATGGCAAGCTTTGTGACTGCACCTGTACCTGCAGATTTCCAAAGGTCAGTGCATTGAAATTACACTTAAGATGATGTGTCAGATATTAAAAAACTTGGCATTATAATTCACTGTTTTCTTTAAGTAGAGGGAACAGAGAATTGCAAAAGTTTAAGACAATGCACATTGACATTTTTTTGCCTGCCACAGAATAAGACATAAAAGGCAACATTTATAACTGCACTTTAGTTGAGACTTGAGGTTCTGACGGTGGTGTTTCCGGGGTTTCAGGTCTTCTGGGCTATGACACTGTGTCCATGGGTTATAGGTTCCTGAAGTTTCAGGGGACCATTTTACCTTCATCTTTGAGGGTCGAGGAATCCAAGGAATTCTTGTTGGATTTCTTGATCATTGAATGTTAGGGCTCTACAGTCTTTCACAGCTTCAAGAGCCACTTCCCCATTGACAAAGTGCTACATCACAGAAGACCTGAATGCACGCACACTTTATTTATTTTTGCACCTGCACATCTTTGCTTGAGATTGACTGTCAAATCTGTATTTCATGTCAATGAATACATGGAATTTTCAAACAACAGGTATTGTTGGCTGAAAGGGGTAGGATGCATTTTATAAAGCCTCTTCTGTACCATTCAGTATGTAGGTTTTATATGCATGTGGTATTTGGCCTTTGGTACCAAAATTAAATGCCTGGTGTGATGTGCAGGAGACTGGAATTTAAATAAGAGCTGTATAAGGAGGCCATTAAACGGCCATTGTCTGTACCTTACGTTCAGCATTTTGAGCATCACACTGCATGATAGGTTTACCTGATGTTAGGTGTCAATGATGTAAAGGTAAATGCCATTCTCATCTTCCAATGGGGCATCTTTTTCTTACAAACCAGGTATTGTAACTGTAGTATGACTGTATAACCAGTAGGGCTACATTTGAAACAGCAGAAATGTTAGTACCTAATTCATCATATTTGAATCAAGGTAGTTGTGCATGAGGGGAAAATGCTACTGGCAAGTTACAGTGCATTTTAACCCATCATTGCTGCCCTTGGTGCACCGTATGGTTGTGAATGCATTTAGGCATACTGTAAATTTAAAACCCCTCAATCTTGGACAGTAGGTGGACTTTAAACCCGAAAGTCATCGTAGAGTTAAATTTTGGTTGACAGTTAAGGTGAACCAGTACACTTGAGATGATGATATGAAAAACATTACCTGTTATTATATTGCCTTTGTGTTGTTCTTTTGTAATGTCATATCCACTGTCCATTGCTGTGAGCATAATGTTTTTCCATCATTCAGTGCTGTCACCCTTAAGCACAAATCCAGCTGTCAGCCCTGTAGTATGGGGAGATTTAAAATGTGCTATTACCAAATGGTATGGATAACCAACAGCTCTGGGACTGAACATTGAGGTCAAATGTGTTAGTACTCCTACCTCATACTTGAAATGTCCCAGGTTCAAATCTTGTTCGAGCCTTCCATGATTTTCCTTGGTTCATCCCATCAAATGCTGTGTATTAACTGTAATTAGTTCATGACTCTCTCCTGTCATATCCTTCCCACTTCATTATTAACTAATCGTTGTATCATTCAACGTTACATAGTCTTAGCTGCCAACAATTTTGTGAAATAAATCATGAACAAAAGATTAGAAATCAACTTTTTTTTAATGTTTTGCTGACCATGCATCTCAGTATATTTATCTTAGTAATTAACCAACTTGATGCACAAAATTTTTTGTTTTACAATAAGTTTATTTCATGCCTCTACATGTTTCAAGCACCATGTGCTCATCATCAGGAGGTCAAAATTGTATTATGCAGCCTCTG
>Ga0123352_10020794_pt1 | contig 10459 bp, 3 predicted proteins | sample TergutLab28metaG_FD_89700 | JGI IMG/M metagenome (GOLD analysis project Ga0123352, IMG submission 89700) | Labiotermes labralis P1 segment gut microbial communities from Petit-Saut dam, French Guiana - Lab288 P1 | ecosystem: Host-associated > Arthropoda: Insects > Digestive system > Gut ... | reverse complement strand
GTAAAGTGCGGCCGGGGCGTGCTGCTGACCACTCACCCCCTTCTAGTGCCGCGGTCATGGAAGAGTAGAGCTATACCTCTACCCACCCTCTGTGCCACACCGGGCCTGTAACGGGATCACTTTTTACAACCAACAAGATGCAACGTTTCTCAAATTTATTTATTTCAGTAGGACGCTCTACATGTTTCAGAAGGGTTTTTCCGTCCATCATCAGGAGCTCAAAACTGCACATACAGCGTCAGACATTTGTCAGACCGTTACTGCTACCTGCTCTTAGCCTGCAGGTTCGCAGCAGTTAGCAGTAACGGTCTGACAATTACCTGACGCTGTATGTGCAGTTTTGTGTTCCTGCTAATGGACGGAAAAACTGTCTAACACCTGCAGAGCGTCTTACAGAAATAAATAAATTCGAGAAACGTTGTATATTGTTGGTTGTACTCTGAGAATATGTTTTGTATCTTCATTTTTTTAAGGAAAACCCCTCCAGAAATGTCAAGAGGTATTAGATCCAGGGATATGAATTGCCACAATCCTTCGAATTACTGCTGCCCATAGTACTACTTCAGTATACCCACTGAGCTCATACTGTCCATTGCTCATGTTAGACAGCACTTCAGAGCGCCAGCGAATTTATGTAGGTCTGTGTACCAGAAAATAAATGACACCACAAAATACAGCAATGGCTGTTGTTTGATTTCTCTCTGAGCAGAATGCAGATTTTGTGTGGTTTCCACCCACTTCATTTTGTTTTTATTCCTGGTCGTAGATCTTGAAAAATTTCGATAGTTACCGGTATGTGCACCGGTGGTATAATGCGAGTACAAAGTTTCGTTCCAATCGGTCAGCTGGTTCACAATTTCAAACGGAGGAAACAGGAATGCACTCACAAAGAAAAGCATACACTTTAGCACGAAGCATGGTGATCCCACAAGCCTGCGGTGTGTACTGGATTCATGTGACTTAGAGAATAAACCAGTGGCGCCAAATTTTGAACATGGAAATGTGTTAGAAGGCGAGGGATTCGTAAACCATCTGGGTGAATATCTGGTACTCAAAAATGACTACTCCATGAACTTAGTTAGTTAGTAGGGTTACAAGAAATAAGTCTTGTAATATATGTCTTTGTTATATGCCATGATTATTTGCCTATGTATCTACATTCTCTGAGAGAGTGGCACCTGGTCGAAATAAAGAAGTTTGGTAGAAAGAGTATAAAGTATACAACTAATGAGCGGACATCCATAGTCGTTGGTACAGGAGTGGTGTGTCATTCTTTAAAGTAAAACATTTGACCTGACCATTGTTTAATGTTTTGTCACGTACAGTACACATGGGGCACTGCATTGTGTGGTGTTCTGTACTTGTGCCTGCTACTCCGACTGCTGTCCGACACTGTGCCATCTGTTGGCGAAGTCCAACTACAAACTCTGCAACGGAATCGATTCTTGTCACAGTGTGTCACGGGTCAAGAGATGGAAGCACGAGTCTACAGATGGCAGAGCTATACACTTCCAATGGTCGGTAACATAGCACGATACACATGTATCATAGATCGATATAATCGAAACGCGAATTGGATCCTCATGTGCGTGCAGTGTGTCAGTTTGCAAGTAGACAAACGGAGGCGTGGGCGTTATAATAGGTGTGATGTTTAATTGTAGCGTCAAGGTTTTCATAGTATTAATTCATGTTGAAAGAGATTTATAGTGTACGGAGTGTTAATATGTTGAACAGATCGCAGTTTCGCATCGTGTTTCTTCCCATCTCATTGACAGTGACAGGTACTTAAGTTGAAAGTGCGACGTTCATCATTCCTGTGGATTTTCCCTTGGATGTGGAGATCACGCTACACGGACAGGGGTGGTAAGTCGTATCGCTTCCGTGCTGCAATGTAGAATTATTGTAATTTAAACTATTTATGTTTCTGACACCATAGCAGCATGGATACACTGCGAAAATAAGTCACCAGCAATGTTGGCCACCCGCCTTCGTGTGTCGCTCCAAATCAGTTACTGGCCGACAGTAGTGACGAAGGCCCCTGTTATGGCGCCATTAGTATATAATGTTGATGCCTCGCCAATAACGAATGTAATTGTTACTTTAATCAACTGTTGTCATGAACAAAACGTGTTTGGTGGCTTATAGAGTGGAAGTTTATTCTGCAGTCAACGTGAACTGTCGTCAGAATACCGGCTGCATGTAAATAAAGCAAGAAAGATCATATGCGTATTGGACCGTGCATCATCTTGATATTTGAATAAAGGTAGACCAACTTTCATGACACCACTAGGTTCAGCCTGCACTCGGATACCACATCACCAACAGCCAATCCCGCTACATAACACCAACACGCCTCAAGTCAGCACAATACAGCCTACGCAATAACGCACCAAGTAGTTGCAAGCTCCTGAAGATGGATGTATTAACATCCGAAACATGTTGAGCAGTAAATTGACATAATAAAGTAAGTTTCATCAAAGTTGGTCTACCTTTATTCATATATCAAGAAATATCAGTTGCTGTTGGAAATAATTACCTGTTTTTATGGTGTAACAGACAATGTCAGAAAGGCTGAGTTTGGTAAAGTTTTGATTCGGCATGTTTTAGTTGATGTTGCGTCATTGTTAGCATATCATTCGCAAACTCGATGCGTTATTGCCATTGCTTGTCATTGTTGCTGTGGAACAGTCCCATATCTTTAGGAAGGTGTACAAGAAACTCGGGAGGGACTAGAAATTAATGGGGCACGATGACTTTTGATCTGCCGTGATAATTTAAGTTTTTGGACGAGGTATAAATACTATGCATGGTAACGTTGAAGATGGCCGATATTTTGAAACATGATGGATTGTTTAAATAGGTAATTTATGTGTCTGCGTAAAGTTTATCTTGTTGGTTGTAGCTGTTGATCTGAGAACACAGAATTTCTGTTACGATAGGGTCATTATCGCTATAGAAAGATGGTCATTAAATTGTTCGAAAATATGGCCGATCCCAAATATTTTGGAGTTACAGTAACAAACAAAAATTTCTCTCATGTAGGAAATGAAAAAAAGTGTTAAATTCATGGACTATTTGATCACTGGGCTCAGAATATTTTGTCTTCTTGTCACTTTTTGAAAATAAAAACACCGAATCGTACAAAATAATGATTGTTACCCCATAATTTCCTCATTGCTTCAAGACAAATGTGGGGATTGTATCTGAAATCAGGGCGCGACGAATACCTTTTGCGTGGTTACGAATTCACTATTATTCCAGCGTGCAGCAGTCTGACTTACTGGCAGCGTCGTTGAATAAACCACAAATAAACAATACATACATACACACACGCATACTTAAATTGTGCCATTTGACTATCAGCGCAAGCAGTAGCGTTCATACTGCACACAACGTGGGTGCTGGCTGAGCCGAACAGCCGTGTGGTGTCCTTGCGTGCCTGAAGCTGGTCACATGGTACTAGTCAGCTGTCGGCAGTTGCACAACGCTCTGAAATCCCGCGATAGGATCGCTGGCTAGTTGAATGCCCCACCGTATTCTGCCGGTCAGACAGTCAAACAGGGGCGCACGCAAGCGGCGGAGAGGGCTTGCGAGCTACAGTCCTTCCGAAGTAACTCCACGAAGCAGGGTTCTGCTTGAGAAGCTAACAGTACCTCAGCTAGACAAGAAACTTCCCGCAGTTATGGAACTCGAAGGTTCATTACAGCATTCACAAGCGTCCGCCACTTGTCCCTGCCCTGTGTCGGAGCAATCCGGTCCATGTCCCCGCATCCCACGTCTTGAAGATACATTTGAATATTATCCTCCCATCTACGCCTAGGTCTTCCAAGCGCAGCACCCCAGATAGTAATTTAAAAAAACACAGATTTTGTATACATGATGATATCAAACATTTTACGTGATTTAACCTGAAATCGCCTGATGACTAGTAAATTAGAATTTTGAAAAGTCAAATAACAAGCTTAGGATGTCGTAGGCGAATAAAAAAAGAGCAAGAAGATTATACTTTGTGATTTAAATTAGGTGAGTGAGTAATGCAGTTGAGCTATGCGTGTATTTAGTACACTTGTACAGTTGAAAAGAGTATTATGTTACAGCAGTCCATAATACAGCAACTAGACTCATTGTCACAGAAAGCTGTGCCCGCTGAAGAAGCATTTATCCGTTTAACCCTTATCCTGCTAAGGTGGAGAATATGGTGAGCTGCTAATAATGCCAGCAAATGGCAGATGGGGTTTAATACGGCTTTTAAAGGGTTAAGGACCAGTTTAATATGCAGTTTGCATTGTTTTGTTCTGTAGTGCTTGAACAGTACAGTTGTGTCAGCATCTTCTGTTTGTTATGACGCTTATAAATCAGATTTATGTTTTCAGTAACCTTAATGAAAAGTAACAAGTTAAAATTTGTCCCTGGCTACCCCATGACGGCGTGTAGGCAACTCAAGATGGCGGTGAATGGCAAGTACTGGAATTTGATTGTACTGTTGTAGTTACAATTACGCTCACTAGATGGGGCGGCCAGTGCAGTGCGTGTTTTGAGGTACTGTCATGGATTTATGTTTTCAATTTCCACTACTAGATGGCAGGGTAACTCTCTTTAACTCCTACCGCGTGTAACACGCGAACACGTACGCGCTCGCATGGCATACGAAGTCTGAAAATTCAATATCCGGTCCGTTTCTGTAAAATGTATATGTACAGATTGTCATCAGCGTTTGAATACTGTAGTTAACTTCAAAGTTCAGGCCATCTGACTTCATACACACATTTATATGCGTCTGCCATGACTGATACGTGGCTGGGAATAATTGTTTTCCAGTATTGTCATGAAATTGCTCTGCATCTTTGAAAATGTTCCGAAATGAATTAGTTTAGGGCACATGAAGAGTTACGTGCTGTAACATTAAGGAATACGACAGGCGTTCCAACACTGGAATATTTTTTGGGGGGCCAAAAATCGCTTTGCTAAAAGTGCCGTGTTGTCTTTATGCAGACTTTTTTTTTTCGGAGAGGAAATATGAATTTCTTTTCCGACGAATTTCTGTGAAGGGTTGCACACTTGAAAGTAGAAATGTTTGCTTTCCTAATGTCAAGACGATGTTCCGTGTATACGCACTTCAGAAATTACGCTTTATATATCATTTCACACAGTTGCTGACGTAGCTAAAACAGGTTAGGGTATTAGTAGTAGTCTTAAGACGTCAAATCAAATGGGGATAGAAACTTGGGCTTTTATATAAATAAATATATTTATTTATATTAAAGCACAACACACACATATGTGTGTTTGTGTTTAGAGTTAGGGGACTGACTGTGAATATGGATAAACTAATTGTTTTTTGTTTATATTATTTATTCTGTACAATGAGATTGTACTTTTTTTTTAAAGATAGCTATTTGCACAGACTGTATACGTAGAAATATAATTTCTCAATTCCTCCGACATGTTTCGACAACCACCCGCCATCATCAGGGAGTATACACACCAATATATTTACAATACAATAAAATATGACAAAATACAAGAGTGATATTCGTTTATTAATTCATATTTTATTGTATTTTAACCCTTTAAACGCCGAGTTAAATCCCATCTGCCATTTGCTGGTATTTTTAGGAGTTCACCATATTCTCCACGTTAGCAGGATAAGGGTTAAATATATTGGTGTGTACACTCCCTGATGATTGCGGGAACTTGCTTTTCTGTTTTTTTTTTCCTACGGTGAAAATTATGTAACCGGATTCCTAGTTCCAAAAACGGTAAATGAGTATCATTTTTTTTCTCTAATTCAAACTGGACACATTCTATCATGTCACTGTTTCGTATTGGTGTGTAGAAGCCAACCGTGTAACTCTCTGTCGCTGTCTAGCTATAGCTACTGTTCATAGCTGCGTGTTTTGTGACCGGGCGTGTACGTATGACGTACCTCGCTGTATACCTGAGAGGCTCTGCGTTCGAAATACCGGTACGTAGAGACACTAACTAAATAAAGTGATGATTCAGTGGGTTTATAAGGCGAAAACAATGTGGCTGCTTTTACGTGATCTCCTAAATAATGAAAGCAAGGCGATTGAAGGTTAAAATAATACCTCGTAAATAAAGAATGAATTTATGTGTTTATTACGGCGGTATAAATGTAAACGTAAATCGTATAAAAATGTTCATAGCCAAGTTTAGATGTTAGGGAACAAGCATAATAGATATATTAAAACTGCAGTAACGAAGTAATTAAAAGCAGATTGCATCCGAGTTACCGTTGCTAATATCAGTCCAGAATTTTATGTTTTCCGGTCTGCCATCTGCAAATGTGAAGGTTTGAAACACAGAAACTGTTTTTATTTTTATTTTTGGCCCGAATTAGTACGAGACTTTGTGGGTCCGGTAGCTCAGTCGGTATAGCGACTGAGCTACGGGCTGGACGGTCCGATCGAATCCCGGAGGAAACGAGATTTTCTGCACCCGTCCAGACCGGCCCTGGAGCCCAGCCAGCCTCCTCTAAAATGGTTACCGGGTCTTTCCCGGGGGTAAAGTGCGACCAGGGCGTGCTGCTGACCACTCACCCCCTTCTAGTGCCGCGGTCATGGAAGAGTAGAGCTATACCTCTACCCACCCTCTGGGCCACACCGGGCCTGTAATGGGATCACTTTACCTTTACCTGTTTTGTTATAAGTACGAGACTATATTGTATATTGAGGGAAGGACTTAGAATGTGACTGCGTAAAAATATGAGAATATTTATTCTTAAGGAACATGAAGTGAATCGGGGATGGAGAAAACTGCACTTTGCCGATGTTCATAGCTGTACCGCCCGCAATTTGTTATTTTGGAGATTAAGCCTCAGGGCATATAGTGAGAAAGGCATACAACACTTGAGAGAGAGAGAGAGATAACAGGTGAATCTAGCGCTATTGTGTGTAAACATCTGAGCTGAATTGGCCGCTTAGAAGACTTTGTTGTGGACAGAACTATAATACTGAAATAACCTTTAAATAACCGTTATTTTGTGTCGGAGATTCGATTAATTCGGATCATGATGGGACCTGGTAGGGCTGTCTTGGCACAGTAATTCCTTACAGCTCTGCGATGTTAGGAGTGGGAATGTTTTGAATAGCAGGTGACAGCTTCTCGGGAAGGACTCTGCTCTGAAAGGCTCATTTCTGTTTTCAGTGAATGCCTAACTTTGTGGCTGTCTACTCTGGCTGTCGCTTAGAACTGAAGTTTACACCGTAGTTGTTAATAAAGGAAATGAGACCTGCATACTGTCTCATTCCTGAAAGTACAAGAGCCACTCCATATTGAATTACACAACTTTCCGTTCTTTTCATTTCATTTCTGCTGTAAACCCGGAACTTTCTACTTTCTCCACTATGTACCAAACAAGAAGTCAATCGAACAAATGGGAGTCACGTGACCTGCATCTAGTCCGAAAGTAGATTTGCGATCAATATCCATCTGAAAATGTGTGAGGCGAGGTGAAACCAAAGACTCGAGGGTTGTGACTCGGTGAGGAAGGGTTCTTCGTTTTTCTGGGATGTTAGGCGGGGTAGATTGGTGGTTATTTACCGACATTTCGGGGCAACCTATCGGTACCAAATTCAGTGGTGAATCAGTTTGACTGCTGGACCCTTGAAGAGCGGACCTATAGGATGTCCCGAAACGGCGCTAAATAACTATTAGTCTCACTGCGTAACATCTCAGAACAGCGGAAATTTCTTTTACACCGCGGCGAATGCCTATTTCGCGCTTATTGTGGGAAGGTTTCTGTTAGTCAGTACGTGTAGCTGGTTGGTTTGTCAGCCTTTTCGTTAAATGGTTCCTCCCTACTTAAACTTCATACACACATACAGGGACTGGCTTGAGGAAATGGTACTAGAGTAACAATAAAATTGTGCCTAGGCACCAACCCACTGAAATCTTTGGGGGGAGGGGAAGTGTTCTTATTATCAGCATTACATTGATTGTTAAGCTTCAAGATTCTGCTGGTTTACGCCCAGATACACAGTTCTGGCTATTCACTGAGCACAAAACAAAACTATTTTTGTCCTTGCGAGGGCTGCAACCCCAATTTTCATCCCGGACCCATTTACCGGGAACCGAAATTTGATCGCTCGTGTGCATGCAGTTATATCCACGCATTTCATGCCAATTAATCCAACGCTGAACTATTTATTTAAGTTTAATTTTTGTTTGATTTTGTTCTGGTTTGCGGTTGGCTGGAGTTATCCATTTAATGAAGTGTCAAACCAAAGGCATTACCTGCAGTTGACCTTTTGACATATCGGAAATGTGGCATTTATATCTGGTGTAAAATTGTTTTTATAGTATTTTAATTATTGCGTACTCTTTTTTCTTCATTATTTCATTTCATTTCTCTATGCAGTGAAATGAAAGAATATTTGGACCTAGGAGGGACGAGGGGGTAACGGGGGAATGGAGGAGATTGCATAACGAGGAGCTAAATGATCTGTACTCCTCACCCAACATTGTGCGGGTGATAAAATCTAGAAGAATGAGATGGGCTGGGCATGTGGCGCATATGGGTGAGGAGAGGGGGGTGTATAGGGTCTTGGTGGGGCAACCGGAGGGAAAGAGACCACTGGGGATACCTAGGCATAGATGGGCGGATAATACTAGGATGGATCTCCAGGAGGTGGGATGTGGGTATATGGACCGGATTGGGCTGGCCCAGGATAGGGACAGGTAGCGGACGCTTGTGAGTGCGGTAATGAACCTTTGGGTTCCGTGAAATGGGGGGACGTTATTCACTAGCTGCAAACCAGTTAGCTTCTCAAGAAGGACTCTGCACCATGGAGTAAGTATGGAGTAAGTAATGCAGTGGAATGAAATGGTACATTTGGAGCATAACTTTGTATGGTGCTGAAACTAGGATACTTCGGAAAATATATCAGACTTCCTTGAAAGTTTTTAAATGTCTTCCTGAATTTATCGTCTGAAAAAATGAAGAAGTATTATATAGAGTGAATAAGAAGAGGAATAACATACCTACAATAAAAAGAAGGAAGTGTAGCTGGATTGTTCGTATCTTGTGTAGCAACTACGTTCTGCAACACGTTACTGAAGTAGTATAGAAGAAAAGACAGACGGGATGGGAATATGAGGAAGAACACGTAAGCAGCTATTGAATGACCTTAAGGAAATGAGATGATACTGAATATTGAAGAGGGAGCGCTAGGTCCCACTGTTTGGAGAACTCGCTTCGGAAGACCCTGTGGACCAGTTATGAGACGGTCTGCACGTTAAACGAATTGAGTCCTTAATAGAGTCGCGTTCATTGGAACATTATGAAGTTAAATACAGCGTAAGTACATCTGATGTTTATTGGACCGTGCATCATTGTGATAACTGAAGAATAAAAAAACAACTAGATGCCACTTATTATTTTATTGTACTTCTTATAGGCTCAACATGTTTCGGGCATTACTACGCCCATCATCAGGAGCTCGCGACTATAATGTTGATTACCACATTGGTCGTTTCGTTCTTGGTTTGCTGTAGGTTGGAGGTTAGGTGTTGTTAGGCTGGAGTAGTGTCCGGGCTGCAGGCTAAAGCACGTGCTTCAGCCTGCAGCCCGGACACTACTAACCGCACCTAACCTCCAACCTACAGCAAACCAAGAACGAAACGACCAATGTGGTAATCAACATTATAGTCGCGAGCTCCTGATGATGGGCACAGTAGTGCCCGAAACATGTTGAGCCTATAAGAAGTACAATAAAGTAACAAGTGGCGTCTAGTTGGTTTTTTACTCTTCAGTTGGTCTTTCATATTCAGGAAGGAAGATAAGCTGAGGCCGTTTGTAAATAAGGTGATGAGAAAGCTATTTGTGCCTAAGAAGGACCAGACAACAGGGGCTGTGGGAAATCCCACAATGAGCGGATTTGTGACGTACATTACTCATCAAATATTAATGAGGTGATCAAATCAAGAATAAAGAAACAGCTGATGCCGGTAGCACGTGTGGGGGAGGGTAGACGTTCACATAGGGTCCTGGTGGGAAAATCTGGAAGAAAGATACCACTTGCAAGACCTAAGTGTAGATGGGAGCATAATTTTAAAGCGGATCTTACAGAGATTGGTTAGGAAGGCGTGGACTGGACTGTTCTGGCTCAGGGTAGAGACAAGTGGCGGACTGTTGTGAAAGTGGTAATGAACCGTCGAGTTCTATAAAATGTGGGGAATTTTTTTTGAGTACTTGAAGAACTGTTAGCTTCTCAGAAGGACTGTGCTGTATGTACTTAATTGGTTGGTTGGCTAGTTAGTTACAATGATGTGAGCACCTCTAGGCTTACCGATATTGGCCCGCAGTAAGGCTTATTATTCAGACTATTACAGTGAAATGTAAACACTTTCCATCCTACTTGTTAAGGTTCGCGTGGAGGAAATTGTTACAGAAATGTGTGTGTGTGTGTGTGGTGTGTGTGTGTGTGGCTGTGTGGGT
>Ga0123352_10020792_pt1 | contig 10459 bp, 3 predicted proteins | sample TergutLab28metaG_FD_89700 | JGI IMG/M metagenome (GOLD analysis project Ga0123352, IMG submission 89700) | Labiotermes labralis P1 segment gut microbial communities from Petit-Saut dam, French Guiana - Lab288 P1 | ecosystem: Host-associated > Arthropoda: Insects > Digestive system > Gut ... | reverse complement strand
GCAAGGGACCGTACATCCAAGGTCATTCGGGCCTCCCCGCAACACGACCCCAATTAAGAGGAAGGAAGAGGAACACGCCTCTTCATAATACCAGCGCACCAAGAACCTCGAAACTCGACACTAGCCACCAGACCCTATCGTGCCTCTAATCAGAGCATACCATCACATACAGAAATTACATTACTCAATAAGGCCCGTATGTAGAGATCTCTGCACCACGTGCGCGCACAGTGTATATAGTAGGACCTCTTGAAGACAACCTGAAGATGGCCAGTAAAGGCCGAAACATGTAGTTGTCTAGTATAGACATTAAATACGCCTTAATTAACATAGTTGTGTTTGACTACATACCCTTTCCAGTTAACAGGGCTTGTACGTACTGTACAAGGTTCGAGAGACACAGACTCGCGTACGTAAAAGCAGATACGTAATTACTGTTCTTGGCGTACCGTGTCAACAAAAGGAGCCCGCGACGTACCTTGGTAGCAGTGTTGTAACATCATCATCAGCGTTTGCTACTACTGTATTACTTACTAATAATTGCTTCCACGTTTTCAATGCAAGCTCATTAATGTGAATTAAACATTTACTAAAATATAGGCCTACTCATTTTGGGTAATTGTATGATATTAAAAGTCATCAGATTCTTTAATTCATATGTTGAGTTTTATGTAATCATTCGCCTATACAAAGCCGCGGGGAACACGAGGCAAAATCTCGCAGTACACAACGCTGCCATGGCACGCCGTTGAGGAATCATTGGTCTAGAGGAACTGAGGAAATCCCCAGTAAGAATACCTGGTAGCAGATGGTGTACACCAGACCTACACCTAGTAACCATTGACATTTAAGCATTTGTCCGACCGTGGCACAAGGTTTGTGTTCCATTGGTGTCAAGTGTCTGTTGCCAAGAGGTGGCAGCTTGCTTCATGTCCGCGTCTCTTGCAGATCGCTTGCCAGCCAGATTATTCTTAAGGTGTCCAAAGAGACTAAAGACACTGGGCGCGAAGTCGGGATTGTAGGGATGCTGGTCCGTAGCCCATCCAGCCGTAATGCCGTAAGGAGTCACTCGTCCAGTTGGCAGCATGGGACCTCGTTGTCATGCCAAATGATGAAGCTTAGGCGCAACATCCCAGGCCTCGTGCGAAGAATGGCCTTCCGTAATCTCTCAATTGCACCTGCCACAACTGCGCTCAGCAGTTAGAATGTCACCACGATCAAGAGAATCCACAAAAGTTGCCGTAATCTACTATATCGACGGTGTTGCTTTGACTTCCTTTGCTGGCGGAGATGGCGGGTTTTCACGTGATGTGTTGAGTCCTGAACCCATATTTAATCCTGTGTAACAGTGTACTGCATAAAGTTCTAGGCTTCATCGGCGTAATGCATCACATGCATAACAGAGACTCCCATAAGACGAACTTCATGATCCTCTGTGAGTTCCTGTGGCGCCAAGCGTGACAGACATTTCTCCGATCCAGCTTGTCGTGAAGAATCCTGTGTGCGCTCTGCGCAGGGACATGTTTGGCTTTCCAGCAATTTCATTCAGCTTTATGCATCTTGTCCTCTCTGATGTGGGCATTTACAGGTCATATGTTACCATACGTAGTAGGTGTACTTCGACGTTTGGGTAGCTGAGTACAGCGGACGTTCGGTACACACACACGTCAGTCCGTTTAAGCAAGCTAGAACACATACCCCTTTCCACAATTCTGGTTGAATAGGGTTGACACACATTGCGTACTGAAAGGAGCCAATACTCTCGCCGAAGCACACGCGCGGTACCCGCTAAATACCGTGACCACTTACTGTGGGAAAGCTGTCTTTGTATTTATAAACGTGTTGAACCAAAGCCGCGCCCCAAGGTTTTTAATATAAAGCAATTTGAAAGAACATGAATTTTAACAAAATTCTTCTGTTTATAGATGTGTTTAATTTATTATTATTCGTTGGAAGAACGTACATGGAAGAGCAGTTGTAATCGGTCCAAGTCATTAGTTACCACCTGGGCCGGAAAAAGGTTCGGGCCAGCCGGGCAGCTGCCCGAGGCGCCAACCTCTAAGGGGCTCTAAGAAGCCACCGGAATAATCCGAAATATGGTGCTAGTAAACTCAGGTTTTCAATACGTGAAATAATTTTTCCGAAAATAATTCGCAGTTTGAGCATGCGCCATCAAAATAGTTCGAAATCTCTATCCTAGGCATTAAAGTATAATGGAATGAAGGTGTGTCCACGTGTGTCGGTCCGGCCCTGGTTGTTGTCGTATTAATTCGATATATTGATATACACTGAGGACAATTTCGAGAATAATATTTTGTGTGTTAAATAAAAAACGAAAATGTAAAATGACAGATCTAAACGCTGTTTTTGTAGTAAACTTTGTAACACTTCTCTGAACATTTTGTACAGATTAGCATGCTGCTGCCTTGTACCCGAACGGAAACATGTAGTTATTCTGCGAAACAGTCTGTTCTATTAATAAAAGTGTGCCAGACGGATGTGCCCTTGCTTTCGAACCCAATACTGTAAGCACAAGGGAATATGTCTTACCGAGATTAGATTGCAAAGGATATGAAAGGAAACCGTCGTAACCTTCATTTTCTGGTGGGAACCGGGTTTATCACCATAGTCAGGACAGTCTGTGTCTCGCAAGAGATGCGAATCAAGAACCTCCCGAATATAAGTACAGGGTGATTTCAGGCATCCGCCGCGAAGTAGATGAGAACCGCGATCATCTGGGTTCAGAAAAGTGCACTTCTCTTAAGTACAGGGTGTTATCGCTGGTTGGTATCCTTGTCATAATAAACTTAGTTACGGGTTTGTCGTTTTCGTCATGTCATCGATGGTGGTAGTTCGTGTACTTGTATCCTGGGTTTTGATGTGTTGCCCCCATCTTGAGCCTTGAAAATAGGGGCAGTATGTTTCGTTGCTGTTCGCCTACCAGACTACGTACATGATATAATAAGACCCAACAAAATCCACAATTTTTTACATTAATGTTTTAATTTAATTATAGTGTCTTCGACATGTTTCGAACATCCAAGTGTTCATCCTCAGGAAGACTTGTACATGGAGTTTTATGGCATTTCTTTCACGCATCCGTATAAGCAGTCTGTTCGATGGCAGGATGTGCTTGACAAAAAAAAAGTGTGCATTTTGTTGGTTCTTATTACACAGGTATATCACAATTCACGTTTCAAATATCGTAATGTTTACGTACATATCATCACATGGCAGATCACAGAATATCAATATACACAGCCATGTATACTTCATACGTTAAATATTGTATTAGTTGTCAACAAGTGTATTTCTATCTTTGCTTAAAGATAACATTTCGCTGTTTTTAGGGACGTTTCTCAGCGCTTTATACGAACCCGTTATTCCAATTACTGTCCAACGATTTCGTTTAAACATTTCGTTCCAAAGACACGATCCAGGGCGCACGACAGCAGTCATGGCACGTTCGTCTCTGTGTGTGATTTTATCTGTTATCTGTAATACCGTGAGAACTGTCCGCCTAAGCGGCGTATTGTGATACAGGTTACGTGCTCTTCAGCGCTCCACCCTGCACTGCTCGGTAGGCGCGCGTTATTTCTAGGTCTGGTCGCGTATTAGGATTATTTCAGGGAAGTTCTAGTTCCAGCCTCTGCCGCAGCCAAAGCAATGCCTGGTAAAGTACGAGCACTTCCTGTTATGATAATTGGTATAATGCATTCTTCACATTTTGTAAGTGCTTATTTCGTAACTCGAATTCGAAAGGTACTGAAGCAGATGGGTATACTAGCCAGTCTCCCGTTACTTCCTCCTACTTAGACGCAAATACCTTCCTTAACGTATTGCTCACTGAATGCAATAGTGGCACAATCCAAACATTTCCCATTTGGAGTTAAAACTACGATTGAACTGAAATATATATATATATGTATGGATCTCCAGGAGGTGGGATGTGGGTATGTGGACTGGATTGGGCTGGCCCAGCGTAGAGACAGGTGGCGGACGCTTGTGAGTGCGGTAATGAACCTTCGGGTTCCGTGAAATGCGGGAAATTTCTTGACTAGCTGCAAACCAGTTAGCTTCTCAAGAAGAACTCTGCACCATGGAGTAAGTAAGTATATGTATATATATATATATATATATATATATATATATATATAACTGTATTCGACAATTATGGCATATAGCAGGGTGTGTTACGACAAAGAAGTGTGCCGGTATTGTCGTATGTAGCTGTTTTACTTTTCAGTTCAATCGTAGTGTTAACTGCAAGTGGCAGTTTTTGAGATATGCCAGTTTTACATTCAGTTCTATCCTCACTGTGAGACACCAAGTTTCACACCTACGCAAAACAACAGCCCAAAGTGTAGTTCTCTATATTGTCATCTTTATAGTTTTGGCAAGTGAAACCGTTGGGAAGACCTAGGCGAAGAATGAAGGAGACTATTAAAATAGATCGGAAAGAAGTAGGATGGGAGAGCGTGGACTGGATTGATCTGACTTGGGACAGGCACGAGTGAGACGAGCCGTTCTGAACTCGGTCGTAAACCTTCAGGTTCCATAAATGCCTGAAATGCCTTCTCTAGCTGAGGAAATGTTAGCTTCTCAAGAAGGTATGTGCTGCGTGAAGATGTTCAGACTTTCTGTCGAATGCCACGACCACTTCAGTCCACACACAAGTCTCACTATTCAGTATTCGTGAGCTTCCGTCATTTGAATAAATATAAGCAAAGTATTGGTGTTTTCTTCCGGGTTGTGACATGGTCTACGCTATTAGCGATGCGAAGTATATTGCCTCATTCGCTGCAGAAGCGGTAGCAGACTCCAGCCCCGAAGCTGAAGACTGCACGTAATGTAGGTAGCCAGTTAACCAGGCTGTATGTGTGGTGCTATAATCCACAACGCCTCAATAAGGATCGTCTTGCCATGAAAGCATCGCTGTTGCTGAAACCTATTCAATCAGTCTTTCTCCTCGTAGCTTGAATTATTTACACTACCAGAAACGGCCCCCGGCATATAGCCGGGTTAATATAGTGTTCACACGTTATTCCACGACGCGTGTAGCTATGCTTTACACAGATGACCCTTCAGTTTATCCATTCATATATATATATATATATATGTGTGTGTGTGTGTGTGTGTGTGTGTGTGTGTATTTTTATAACCCTGCAGCGATACTGTGAAATCCCAATCTCACGTGTGACATTGTCAAAAATTGTGTCGGCAGCGTATATCGCTGCAATGCCGACAGAAGCTTAGGTACCCGCTGACTGCTTCGTAACGGCTGCCATGTGACGTACCCTCAGCCAGTCTACAAACCAAGTACATTGTTATGTTTAAGGCAAATAACTAATGTTCGATTCCGAATATTAGCAATAAACAAGCAGTTAATGAGGACCAGCGTTATGTAAGTGGAGAATCCGCACAACTGAGCTTCGTTTGTGGTCTTTAATTGGGCCTCTATATATTTCCCCGACACTTTCATTCCCTAAATTAAAGTGAAGTGAAATTGTTCCTGTCCACTACTTGGAGCCATATAGGGGGGAAGAGCGGTGTAGCTACACTTATTCTTAACCTCGACAATTAATGGGAGGTGTGTGATCAGCTTCACGCCCCGGCCGCTTTTCTTCCGGGAAAGAACCTTGGTATTCTCTGAATGAGAGGCTGTGTGGGCTTCACAGCCGATCGGGGCAGCTTTGGAAAAGATAAATGTCTTGCCCATGCCGGGATTCTAATTCCGCATCCTCCATTTCGTAGCTGGTCACTGTACCAACTGCGCTATCTCGGCTGCCTTTTATTCTCTCAACCAGATTAAAAACGAGAAAAAGAACCGAAAAGTGAGTGTGTTGAACGTATTCATGTAGGTAATTTTTGTTAATGTGTTATAAAAATTCTTTGAAAAAATTAGTGCTGGCCCTAAACAGGAAATTGTCATGTATGTTTACACTGACGTAATTTTGTAGCCAGCGCTGTCGTCACGTGTGTGATGCGTACGAAAGACAGTGGCACGTCACTCTGACGTAATGTATTTACGTGTGCCTGAAAATGCCACGCATTTGGTCTTACATAGAAGCACAGCGCGATATCACTTCTTATCCCGACTGGTCTGGAGGGGCGGTTGACATATGCGGTTGATTGATTGCCAGCTCTCGAAATAAAACTTTCCTTAGATATCTGAATAACAATACAAGCATGCAGTTTGTTTACGATTACAAGTGATCATGTTGTTTTGTATGAAATAACCCTGTATAAAGTTGAGGGAGTTTATGTAATATTTCATTGCTGTGTAAAACTGTCAACATTTATTCACGGATAAGGCTGCCCGTTATACGTCATAGATGGGCAGATGGACGGTCAGCCAGTCTTGAGATATTTTGTACGTTCAGGTATGAATGCAAAACGTGTTGCTTAGAATCTGAAAACATGCAAGCACTTGTATTATTTAGTTGTCGATTGCCGGCGGGATATTTCGCTTGTCCGAAACGTCCATACCGGCTGTACTGCCCACAGTGTGCACCGGTGCCTCGTTTCCCCGGGGTAGAATGTGCCAGGGCCCGAAACTGACCACTCACCTTTTTCTAGTGCTGAGCTTAAAAAGCCTGTACAGGGACACATTTGCCGACGATATTGCAGGCGTAGACTTTATCACCGGAATGTTCAGCTTTTGTATGCAAGCGTTCGTATTCTGAGGATACGGTTTGTGTATGTTTTCTCTATAAACATGTGAACCCGTCTGCCACTTGTGTTACGAACTTCCCGAATTAATTATTTATTTTCAGATAAACCAAGATGAAACTGCAGTCGTTATTGGTGAGCTTTATTTTGTAATATAGGCTGTCTGGTGATGGCATGTAAGTCTCGCTTAAGGATCCAGAGAGTAATGAAATAAATAAATAAATAATCGGAATTACGGCCAGTGTGCAGCAGGGCCTTTGCTTGTAATATTTTGTGTATGAATGTACACACGTAACGAAGGCTTAATGCATTGTTCCTATAACAGAAGCTTATCTATGGAAAGTGATGGTTTGCAAATTGTGCCTGCAGGCCTTGGCGATATTGTAGCTAGCCTATAAACTGACTCGTGTGTGGGTCCGGCTACTGTTCGTGTTGCCGTTGTTATTTATATTATTATTATCATCATCATCATCGAATTTTTCACTTCTCAGCTTTGGCCGGGAAATATTCACCTATCCTGGGATGTAGTAATCAACAGGATTAGGCTCGGTGGTCTTACTTGTAGTGTAAAAAGTTTCTTACAATTGAACATGTGCCAAGAATTACAAATTTTTGCAGTTGTATATTTGTGTATTCGGGTGCAGATTAAGTCTTGTTAGACTTTGTGATAGTGACTTTGGAATAACTACTGTAGATGATATTACTATGGGGATCACTTGTGTTGCCTTTTGCTTCCACATAGCACATATTTCGTTCGCCAGTTCTTGGTACTTGTTTTGTTTGTCGGTTATTGTTTTGGGGAGATTATGTGTATTTGGGACAGCAATGTCTATCAAAAGTGTGTTCTTTGCTTTCTTATTCATAAAAGTTATGTCAGGTCGATTAAAAGGTATTTTTTTGTCCGTAAGTATTCTGCGATTCCAGTACAGTTTGAAATTTTCATTCTCCAGTACATTGACTGGTGTGTACTTATAATATGGACTTTTATCGTCAATCAATTCGGGTGCTTCTGCCAGTATCTGATGGATAGTTTTGGCTAGTCCGTCATGTCTCTTTACATACTCGGTAGGTGCTAGTTGCTCACATGCTGCAGTAATGTGTTGGCTTATTATTATTATTATTATTATTTGTAATTAATTTTCACCACCCCTGTAGAAGAGCAGTTAAAGGCTACGCAGCATGGTGTTGTACACACATCACGAGATTTGAGGTTTTCATAGGGGTTGCAATGATTCCTGTACGTAGGATATGACGCTACGTAGACTGGAGTTTCGGAAGAGTTCGCCCTTCATTCTCAGGGTAGTTTTGGACGAATGTGCAGAGCGTCATATGGCAGAAGACGGGTATTTTTAGGACAGTGTTTACTGTTTCTACGATGCAGCAGTCGTGGTATATTTCAAAGGCCAGTTTTGTTACATTGTTGTTTATTTTGGCGCGAAACTTTGTCTCTCACGTTTCGGGAAGAACATTGGCTGAGGGTGCTCGAAGGTACAGTGTTGGGGAAGATATTTGGCCCTAGAGGGTAGAGGGTGCTGGAAGAAATTGCATAATTGGGAGCTTCATGGTTTGTACTCCTCACTAAATATTATTCTGGTGATTCAAATCCAGAAGAATGAGATGGACCGGGAATGTCGGACGTATGGAAGAAGGAAGAGATACGTACAAGGTTTTGGTGGGGAAACCGGAGGGTAAGAAACCACCTGGAAAACCTAGGCGTAGACGGGAGTGTAATATTGAAATTGTTCTTCAGTAAATAGAATGGAGGTGTGGGCTGGATTGATGTGGCTCAGGGTAAGGACAAATGGTGGACTGATATAAACACGGTAATGAACATTTGTGTTCCATAAAATGTGCGGAATTTTTTGACCAGCTGAGGGATTGTTAGCTTCTTACAAAGGACTCTGCCCCATGGAGGTAGTCAGTTTTATTATACAGAAATAACTTTGTGCTATTATAATATCCCAACCTAAATTATAATCACTGCCCATCATTTTCATAATTCCAGAAGTAAATATTTTATGGCTTGAGGTCCAGGTGTAAGCCATATGTTCGGAAAGCGAGGAGTGTGGCTACGCGTGTGGAATAGCTCGCGGATGGCATGCCTGTCCGAGTAGGTAGGAGCAGAACTTGGTTATACAGTCAGGCCCGCCAGTCAGCGCAACTAGTTTTGTCCCCCTTCCTCTCGCTTATCCTCCTTGCCTAGGGGCGCTAATCTAATCGCTTTCCCACTTTGGAGGCATCCAACATTGGTTTCCATCTCTGCTGCATTCCATCACGAGGTTCTGTACCATGGTTTCAAACTTTGCTCTTTCGGATTTAGAACACAAAATACAATTCCGCATATTTTTATTGGTTTTATTATAAGGCACATTAGTGCCGGTTTCACCAGTGTTGCATTTAGGTAATTTAATATCCTGTCAGATAGTGATGATGACTTCCGTGATGAACTGAGTTCTGCAGAGAGCAACAGACAAAATATGTTTATTGTTGAAATAGGTGTATTTGTAATTTCAGATAGAGTCTAAAAAGGTGAGTGAAAATAACACAAAGAGAGGCTTAACGAGGAATACTTTAAATTAGCAGTTCACAGGAAGCGGTGGCTGTATGATGCAAAAAATAAATAAATTAAGGTATAACAGTACTATTAGGTGTGAAACGTTTCAAACCTAAGAAAGAAGCTAACAAAGTTCTTGATACAGAGAATAATAACAGGTATGTTAGAAACTAGCGTAAATACATTAGAAATTTCAACGGGATGTCGTTAAAAACAGACAAACAAAAGGAACATTACTTCAGTCTACACTAAACAGACATAGGCCTACCGTTATTTGACTCTTGTAACTTGGCCATTCATGATAGTGGTTGATGAGGCCCTCAGGTACAAAATAGACACTGTCAGACCCTCTGCGTTTCAGTACTATATGTTATTTCCACATTCCATTTTTACGTTTTTCATTTCGTAATCTTCCCGTTTATATTGTAAGAGCTGGGCTGCATAATGCGAGGGGTGTATGCCGAAGCGCGCCCTGATATTTGTCCTAACCCTTCGGAAACTGAATTTAAACTAGGTCATAGTTAAAAATTCCATTCGTACCGAATCTGGAGTCCTGCAGGACTTTTGTCTGCCCCAGATACCACCTCACAGAAAACATAATGTCTCAATTATGGAGACCAGACATAGCAAGAGAGCACAGTACGTAGACCTTCATGTAAAAATCTCTTATTTCTGTCAGATTTTAACTTACTTCTCACATAAGTCCGTGTGATGAGACTCACCCCGATGTAAGCGGGCAGACAGACAGGCGAACATAACCACACTAACGGTCTCCTTTCCCATCCGAAAGGACCTACAAAGAGGCTTTTGAAGTCACCATGGTGCAATCGCACGTTCGCGTATGCCCGTCAACTCAACTGTCGACCGACTTCACGATTTGCTCGAATTACATGCAAATATTATGTCACTGCAGAACACCCTATCGCTGTACGAGTATATTCCAATTTCATACAGTCATAAATAACATGATGGACGCGCGATCTTATAACGCATGCTCGACAGTGCAGTCTCTTACTTCCAGATCTGAAACTATGTAAGCCTTGCTAAAAAGTTTGGAAAATATGCAGTGTTGGATAAGGTGTTACTTTTGTACAACGAACAATATTATATTTATATATTTATTTATTTACTGCAATTGGGTTGTTACCCGGTGGCAGTTGTTATTTTACATGTAAACAAAACATGAAACTGGTTACTACTAGATTTAAGTCGGGAGGGCTACATGAGAAGCAT
>Ga0123352_10020791_pt1 | contig 10459 bp, 6 predicted proteins | sample TergutLab28metaG_FD_89700 | JGI IMG/M metagenome (GOLD analysis project Ga0123352, IMG submission 89700) | Labiotermes labralis P1 segment gut microbial communities from Petit-Saut dam, French Guiana - Lab288 P1 | ecosystem: Host-associated > Arthropoda: Insects > Digestive system > Gut ... | reverse complement strand
GTCAGCCTACACAACACAACAAGTACTCGCTAGCTCCTGAAGATGGACGTATTAACGTCTGAAACATGTTGAGCAATATATAATAAAGCAAGTGTCATCTAGTTGGTCAACCTTTAATCAAATTAATCGAACTTCCCATCCTAACGACCAACGTTTCTGAAATGTAACTCTCGTTTAATTCTCGGTCTTCTATGCAAAGCGGTTACTTCGAAGCGATATGACGAGAAACATACAGTTCTGGGCAGAACTCGAAACCTACTTTCCCACTACTCAGACTTCAAATTCTGTACATCTGTTACCATTATTATCTTTGTTTTATTTTTGTGAGACATTATTACAAAGTACATGTTCCGTACACGTTAAATATGCCGAACATAACCTCAAAGTTTTGTACTGTCGCCATGTTTGTAACATGTCACTTAAAAACAGTGGCGTATCTAGTTCTTTTGGCGTCCGGGGAGAGTAACCACATTAGTGTATTGAACGTCCTTTTATCTGAATCAATAACTTAAAATATGTAGAGCGCAGAAAAATCCGTTTCTTTTTACTAATATATTAATTTTGCCTCCCCTTGGACTCTGCCTCCCGGATCGACCGCATCACTCCCCCTTCCTTAGATAAGCCCCTGCTTATAAATATTATGGCATACACAGTATTTGCGAAGATAATAGGCATGGATCAGTTTTTTTTAATAGATAATAGGTATGCTTGCTACCAAAACTTCAATGCTAACGGCAAGAGATGTCGTGACGTCAAGCTAAGTTGCGCACTCTACTGGCAACATCCTCCAAGTTAACTGATCCAGTGACGGTAGCTCTGCAGGTACAATCCCCGCTGAGCAACGGATGTAAAAAGTAAAGGTAAAGTTCACACTAGTACAGGCCACGAAGGCCCAGAGGGGGAGAAGAGTTATAGCCCTACTCTTTCTTTAACCTCGGCACTAGATGTGGATGGTGGTCAACGCCACGCGCCGGCCGCTTTACCCTCAGGAAAGACCCGGTACCCATTTTATTGGAGGCTGCGTGGGCCCCAGGGCCGGGCTGGACGGGTGCGATCTCGCCCCCCACCGGGATTCGATGCCCATACCGTCCAGCCTGTAGCGAGTCGCTATACCGACTGAGCTAACCCAGCCTCGAACAACGGATGTACTTACTGAAAGTCTCTTTGCCCTGACAGTGAAGCACTTAACGGTTACGTTCAGTTTTTATTTGGAGCAGTTGACAGCACCGCGGTTACACTAGCTCATATTTCTGTTATTAGTGTGTGTACTGAATTTGCGTCCCGGTTGCGAATAAACTAGTATTTCCCCGGTTCGTGAGTATGATCTCAATAAATCTACTTTTATAATACTCTCTATATATTGCAACATACAAATTTGATCTAAGGTAATAATTCTATAAGAATATAGCAGTCGTAACACAACTATATTATCAGGTGTATATAATTTATCAACATTGACTACATGTTTCGGCCATTGCTGCTGTGGCCATCTTCAGGTTGGATACAATTTTTATCAGAGAAGCCATATAGATATGATATAATATAAAACAAATTATTAGTGTAAGTAGGGGGGAACGAGATCTCGTTTTACACAAAGTCGGTGGGTGTGTGTGCAGATTGTAAAGAACCGAACATATAACGTGTGGTCGAAGCATGTAGTTGATGTTGATAATTTATATACACCTGTTAATATAGTTGTGTTATGACTGTTATATACTTACAACATTATTACCTTAGGTTCTAACAAACACAACGGGGATGACGCGCCTTGAAGTACAAATTTGACGGTAACTGTTAATGTCGTGACTAACACACCAAGCACACTTGAATTCTGTGAGGCGTCCCTGACATTTATATCTCCAACTCTCTCAATGCAAACATGTTTTATGGAAGTACACTAATGTAATTCAAAATTAGAATAGTAATCTTGTCTCAAAACGTATAACCTTTTTCATGAGCAAAATGCTTTTCCGGAAACAATTTTAACGATCTGTATATTTCGTTGCCCGATCTGCCTCTGATACAGTTACAGACATAATCACTCCGAAGACCACTGTCGTTTTTTGAGGGAGTAACAATAACACAGTGACCAAGTACTGTGCCGCTTCTGAAGAATGAAGTTTCATTCCCGAAAATTGGATAGGGTATGTAGTCAAACACAACTATGTCAAGTAAGATGTTTTAATGACTATACTAGACAACTACATGTTTCGGCCTTTACTGGCCATCTTCAGGTTGTCTAGTATAGTCATTAAAACATCTTACTTGACATTGTTGTGTTTGACTACATACCCTTTCCAATTTTCACACACACACACACACAAAGGGGATTTTACACGTCCAAGTTTCATTACCGAAATTACATAAGCCCATCACTGGAACCCATCTTACATAAGATTTATCTGTCCACATAACTCACACACAGCGCAGATATTCCCTCTTGCGGGATGTTACGCAGCGTAGATTGGGGTTAGTTACCTACGTTTCGGGACAAACTATCGGTCCCATATTCTAGGGCCAGGCAGTTCACGACAGCTTAACCCTTGAAGAAATGGGATTGACAAGTTATCCCGAAACGTCGGCAACGCTGCGTAACGTCCCAAAAGAGCGAATTTATTATTTACACCACGGCGAAAGTGTGATATCGCGCACAGTAGAAGCTTAGATGGGATAATAACAATGAAATGAATTTGAATACGTGGGGTATGGATATAGGTATCAGCTGCCGTCCGATGCAAACCGACGCTCAATAAGCGAAAGAAAGCACCGACCAAACTGATGTTTGGTAGAAGGCTACTTCATAATGTTGAGCCATCCTGAACAGGCAAAAAAAGTACATATCCTAGCGCCGGGGACCGTTCGTCAGTCGACAAACCACATGACGTTATTTTATTGGTAGGGCATTACGTAACTTCTAAATTTGTAATTATTTCGGTAGAAGTCACTTCAAGGTCTAAATTTTCCACATTTTAAACATCAATTAGCCTACACGTGTTCAAGTCAGTTGTTTTCGGCATTGGCTCTTTAATTTAGAAACTCGAAAAGAATGCTGACTGTGACCCACTGAAATTGGCATGTGTTCCAAGACGTGTTAATTAACGTTACGTAGTTTAGTGTTCATCTATCTCGAATTTGTCCTATTGGCCTGTTCCAATTTACTGCTAACTCTATAATTACTAATGCTTCACACATTTAGTAGAATTCATGGTAGTATCCTCCCATCACAAGACTGTTCACTTGCAAAATTTCACACAAAAACAGTAAATTAGATGCATACATCCTACATGCCTGGAATGAATTCGAACCGCCATCTTAGAGTTCGAACGATCACGGATGTGAGTGCCTGACAGAACATGTTCACTGTAGTTGCCAAGCACAAGGCTAAATTATGTAAAAACTCTATGTATATACAGATATATAGATATATATATATATCAAGCACAAGGCTAAATTATGTAAAAATTCTATGTGTATATATATATATATATATGTGTGTGTGTGTGTTTATATATCTGGCTTTATTGCAAGTCTGATTTGTTTAAACTTTTCCATTGACAAGTTGTTTCTCACCGAGCAGCGCGCACTTGCACAAAGAGAAATCTTACATAATGACAGAAATTCCACTGTGTTTATGTAAGTGACCTACATATTTTTACAAACCTACTGAAAGGCTTTGCTATGACAGCAGTACACACATAACCAGATGCTTGTTCTGCCATAAGTCTTGCCCCCCACCCCGTGTAGCAAATAAAGGAATCTCACGGCAAACGCGGGGTTTGCATTCTTCAAAACATCCGCGCACATTGCAAGCAAGCTCTTACGTATATTGAGAGGTTAGAGAAACCGAGGCGGGTATTGACATTCATGAAAGCATAATCATGATGCATATTCTCTCGCCAGACCCAAAAATACTGAAGCATACACACTACGGATACAAAATGCATAAAGTGTCATAAAATATACCCTGTGATATACAGGGTGTTTCAGGAGGAATAGTAAATACTTTAGCAAGTGGTAGTATGTACTATTCAGAGTAAGTAAGTTCGTATAAACATGTGTCCAATTTTCAATGGGTGTGAAGATACAGCTGTTTGAATTTGGCGCGTACGGGTTAGATTTTTGTCTGTGGGGATGGATGAAAAGCGAAGTCTACAAAGAAAAAGCAAGCACAAGATACGAATTGGTCGCTCGCAATATGAAAGCGCTGCCCTCATAAAGCAAGAACGCCAAGACGACCTCAGGAAAGCTACACGTACTGTTGCCAAGAGGGTTGAAAAGTGCACTGAAGTCGAAGGTGGGATATTTGAACACTTACTTTGAACTGTTGCAATTTATTGAGATCATTTACATAACCAATAAATGCAATCAATATGTCATTTGTCTTTCCTTCATACTTTTGTAAGGCTTTTTATGCGTAACATTCAAACAATTGTATCTCCACACCCATTGAAAATTGGACACATGTTTATATAAACTTATTTACTCGGAATAGTCAATACTACCGCCTCCTAAAATATTTACTATTCCTCCTGAAACACACTGTAGAAGCCACAAAACTGACTTAGGATGCCAGTACAGTCCTGCTCTCAGCACGAGCGGAAATCGCAGATTATTTCCTTGAGTACAGAAATAAAAATCACGGCTACGTAAGACCAAGTACTTTTCGCGGTTGGAAAAAGGAAACCACGATTGGCGAGGGATTCATGTCTAAGAACATCCGCCGCGAAGTAGATGAGGTCTGTGCTCTTCTCCGATATTATGCAGTATGTAGTGGTAATTTCTTACAGGCATTTCGGGAAAACCTAACGGTCCCATCTTAAGGATCAAGGGACCGATAGGTTGACCCAAAACTTTGGTGACGAATTACCACTACACACTGTGTAATTTCGCAGAAGAGCGCAGATCACATCGATGGAATTGTTTTTAAAACTGCGGAAGGTGGGGCAGATTGGAAATGTAATATTTAGTTTATTGTGGAAGGTATCATGTGATAAAATCATAAATTTAGGGGGAAAAAACTCTATCATTCAACCGACTAGATATTAATACATTAATACCAACATGGCCATCTGCCTCTCTGATTAAGTAATTACATAATATTTTATTTTACTAATGGCAGGTACATTGACTGTTTATCTTTGACCTATGCGACCAATAAAAGTAAATAGAAGTACTTAAAATAGGATTACTTACAAAGATCCATAAAATGTAGTTCTTTCCGTATACCTCCAAAGGTCCAAATATTTTCCGAGTATTTTTTTTTCTAATATTTCCTCAATCTATGATCATCTTAAGAGTGCACACCAACTTTCACGTTATTGCACAGGTAGAGGTAAAACTATAGTTTATGAACGCCTGTGTAATAATGAATGAGAAGAAACAAGAAAACACCTCAGCTTAAAGTTTGTATTATATCATGAAAGACTCATGAACAGCATCTCGAGTTGTTGTTTTTCGTGCCTAAATCTTTGCTGGTTTATGAAACACAGGGCAATTATATACAGCTCTGAGAATGGTATATCGTATTTGGAATTATTCGTTGTATTGTCTTTCTCCATCGTCTCGTTCAGGAACAGGGCAGACCCCCGTCCTCAGTCTGACCCATTCAATGGCGTCCGATATGTAAGTCTCGCCCAGACGTTGAGAATAGCTTTACACATCCTATCCAGCTGAAGAGAGTAATTGCATTTGCATGTCTGAGAAATGGGTCCCCCCATTGTGTCCACGAATAGTGACGTTATAATTCTTTCTGAGTATTTTAACATGTGACCGTGGACCAAGTCCTTAAACGAACGATTCCAAACGGACTGTATTTTTCCCTATCTGTTCATGCTGTAACAGTGCAGTGGAATTTCCTCGAGCGTGACAGGCAAGAACTGTGTCTCTGCCAGGTTTCCCCGCGTCCTAGCAATGGATCTAGTTTGGAGTTCCCCCGAATGTGACGGGAAAAACTGTACAGCATAAAGGGTGCATTAAAGTGACGTGGACTCGAGCCTATGTAGGCAACAGAAAGGATATTACATTTTGCGAGCTCCATTCTGTAAAACGAAGAACCCTAATGTTTGCACGGTAAAGCCACTACTGACCACTACGGAACAAACCAACAGTTGGAGGTGTATGTCCCCGTTTTGCCGGACCTGTTCCAGTTTTGTGGGTTCCCAAGAACTCTATCCCGGTGTCCCACAAATTTCAGTTTGGGAAGCCAAATATCCCCCCCCCCCCCTTTTTAGAAAAAGTAATAAAAATACATTTACGACAATGCGTACGAACATTTAGCTTCGCCATGGTGGAATAAAACACCCATAGGAATAGGACAACCATTAACCACCCACGATCGTGAAGTGTAGGAGAGGGAGACAAAAATCTGTAGAATAGTGGATGTAGAATCTGCAGTGAGGCTGCGAAGGATGAGAAACGGATGTGTACAGAAGAATCTGAAAGTGAAATGAGTGTCTAAATTTGAGTAGCGGTTTTTTGATAATATTTTCTCTGTGTGTGTGTGTGTGTATGCAATACTTTTGTTATGGCATTTATCTCGTTTTAGTAATATTAATAAGATTATCTGATTGTTTAATTGCGTGGCGGTTACAAATACTGCCGTCTACATGTCTCTTCTCCCAAGCTATGTAATATTATTAAGTTGCCCGGTTTTCGGCTTCTTAAAAATGAGATCAAAAAGCAAGAACCATAATGAAGTGCCGATATTTTCATAAAAGTATATCACCAAAACACAAAATATTAATGTTGATAATAACAATACCAACGACGACGCCTCTCATTGGTCACGTTTGCCGTTCGTTCTGTGAATGATTCGGCAGCTGTTAGACAGCGTGTAATGCAGATGTACGAATTTGCAAGGCAGACGGCAAAGAAACCGATAATATATTCTGCATATCCAGCTAAGAGAGACTGTTGTTTGCTTAAAACAAACAGTGAATAATCAGGAACACATTCGGGTTCCGATTTACTGACTGTAACGGTAATCAGTGTCCCTGTAACAACTGCAGAGGTTCGGAGGTAGTGCAGCTTCAGATGTGGCGGTAAGATGATTAATAGTGCTCACTAGTTGTGGAATTGCAAACCAAAATCTTAGCATTCTGGGAACTCTGAAACACAACTGCACAAAGAGGTACTTCAATCTTCATAAGCCTACCCATATTCAATATTACAGTAGGGAAATGTATGAAGTTACAATAGCCTGAAAGCATAATTACAAAGAGAGATAGAAGATATGCATATAAAACGTCGGTAGCGAAACCTTATAGAAATGTTGGGCCATTTCGGTTACAAGGGATTCCAAATTACACGCTTAAATAAATTTCTCTTCTTTCTCATTAAATAAGCAATAATTGATAAAATTACAATGTATAACATAGTTAATGACATAATTTGTGGCTTTATAAATATGTTAGGACCCTTTTATGATAAATGCTACTGAAGTTTTGTTAAGAAGCAATCCCTCTGCAGGCCTATTACAGGCCCTGAGGGTTCCTGGAGTTTGAGGCTCCCAGATTTTCTAGAAAATTGACACATGAAGGTCGTAAGGTTGTCAGCCTTACGCACCGGCCGCCTTTAACCCCAGGAAATATTCTTGGTACTCATTTCTACTAGAGGATGAGTCGACCCAAGGGCCACAGTGAGGACCGAAGGATTATGGCAATGAAAAATTCCAATGACACCATCGAGAATCGAAACCGCGACCTTCCGCCTTCTAGATCAGTGCCCTAACCAAATGCGCCACCGCGTAACCCCGGAATTTTTGTTAAACATTTCTTACATGGACACAGTAAATATATGCCAACAGGAAGAAATACGGATGTTGACAAACAAATATGTCAGTATTAATGAGCTGCACTTCTCGTCGCAATACATCCACATGAACCAAAAATTTACTTGCACTTCTGTAACACAGAACGTTATCGAATCAAAACAAGAGTTTATGAAATGAAGCACGTGATTTTTCAAACTGAAGAACATACATGGAGACATAAAAGAACTTCGCACATTGGTAGAAGGCGATAAGGACTGTTCTTATTCACGAAATCGTTACTTCCTTACAGGACCCACTATTCTGTGCATTGTTACGTCATCAGTTACATATATACAATGTTCGAAATAATTGTTTTGCATGATAAAACGTCTTTCAAACATTCATTTTTATCACGTAGTATTGGAAAATGTCATGCTTTTACGTTTGCAACTTCAGTGTATGTTATCGAAGTTTTATTACCAACTGATGCACAAGAGAATTGTTTTCAAAGGAGTATTAAAATTTACACTAAAATTACAATATCTCCAACATGTTTCGGTGTGATCGCCATCATCAGAAAGCGTACTGTGTGAGCTTGCTAAAGTTACAATTTTAAAACATTTGGTTAAAATACATCATTGTGGTTAATCTGGTGGTGTAGCTGTATCTATAGATGCAGCCACACCACCGGATTAACCACAATGATATATTTTAACCAAATGTTTTAACATTGTAACTTTAGCAAGCTCACACAGTACGCTCCCTGATGATGGTGATCACACCGAAACATGTTGGAGCTATTGCAATTTTAATGTAAATTTTGATACTCATTTAAAAACAATTATCTTGTGCATCAGTTGGTAATAAAAAACTTTGATAATAGCAGGATGCACGGTAATAATGTGAAAATTCAGTGAATGTTTTTCAGAAACTACTTAAATTAAGTTAACCCGAACAGCAATGGCGCTAAGCTGTCTGCCGTGTTCATGGTCGCCATATTTAGTACTCACCATGTCAGTGGGATGGCGTCAGAGAAGCCACTTTTCAGAACACGCGAACTACAAGTAACTGAAGACAGAAGGTCGAATTGGGTGAGGAGAGGGGGGCGTATAGGGTCTTGGTGGGGAAAACGGAGGGAAGGAGACCACTGGGGAGATCTAGGCGTAGATGGATGGATAAAATTAGGATGGATCTCCAGGAGGTGGGGTGTGGGTACATGGACTGGATTGGGCTGGCTCATGATAGGGACGGGTGGCAGAGGCTTGTGAGTGCGGTAATAAACCTTCGGGTTCCATAAAATGCGGGGAATTTCTTGACTAGCTGCAAACCAGTTAGCTTATCAAGAAGGACTCTGCACCATGGAGTAAGTATTACATCACGTTAACCAAGCCGTGTTTGTCTTTGTGGAGAGAAAACTCCATTGTACACTGGGCACTTGCCGGTCCCAGTGGCCGCGCGGTCTAAGGCGTAGGTCTACGGCCGTTCGCCTACTGAGATTGTGCGTTCGAATCCCACCGACGGCATGGAAGTTTGTCTGTTGTGAGTGTTGTGTGTTGCCAGGTAGAGGTCTCTGCGACGAGCTGATCACTCGTCCAGAGGAGTCCTACCGACCCTGGAGTGTCGTTGTGTGTGATCTAGAAACCTCGTGAATGAGGAGGCCCTGGCCCATTGAGGGCTGTCGCACCAAAAACAAAACAAAAACACTGTGCACTTGCGAATTAGACCGCAATAATTTTGAAATGAAACCGATAAACATGATCCAGCGCGACGAACACAAAGTCGAAGTGCACGGCAAAAGGTCTTTATGTGGTGCAGGCTTCCAATATACAAGTCCCGCTTTAGTCGACTCTAGCACACTGTCATTAAACAGTACGGATTGCACTAAAACTTACTTATGACGTAATAACATGAGGTGCCATCTTTTGTGTCAGAAATCCTCCCGTTTAATACAAGTAATTACGCCTCCAGATAACAAAGAGTAATATATTTCACGATACAAAAGCTTGGCGTTTCGGAAGTTACTATTCCACGCGAACAAAACAGCCTACAAACTTTATTTCGACCGTTCATTTGGAGCCCGACTTATTTATTTACGTACTGCGAGAAGATTTTCGTGCACTTACTATGAAGGATGCCGCTTACTTGAACGTGACGTCGTTTGGCGAAGCAACGTGAATGCTGTGATGGCGAACGCGAGGGAAGGCAGATGAAGCTCTATTAATTCTCAGCTAGAGCACTAGGTAGATATGAGCGGTAAACTTCACTTCCTGCCACTTCCACCCAGAGGAAAGTACGTCCGGTACCCATTGCAGCCTGTTGTCATATGGTATAAATTAATCGACGTTTCTGAGAAATCTGCTACCTCCATATTTACATACTCTGAAGACAGATTATGTACACTGTATATCAGACTGCAAAGTGTGATATGTCAAAAGACATTATTCCTCTACATTATTTATCTGTCTATTCATTTATTTATTTATTTATCAGTTTATATGAATTCGATTACTCCGTATTTTCTTTTTTGTCGTTTACTTACAGATAGTAGGCGTAGATGGGTGGATAATATTAGGATGGATCTCCAGAAGGTGGGATGTGGGTATATGGACTGAATTGGGCTGGCCCAGGATAGAGACAGGTGGCGGACGCTTGTGAGTGCGGTAATGAACCTTCGGGTTCCGTGAAATGCGGGGAATTTCTTGACTAGCT
>Ga0123352_10020789_pt1 | contig 10460 bp, 3 predicted proteins | sample TergutLab28metaG_FD_89700 | JGI IMG/M metagenome (GOLD analysis project Ga0123352, IMG submission 89700) | Labiotermes labralis P1 segment gut microbial communities from Petit-Saut dam, French Guiana - Lab288 P1 | ecosystem: Host-associated > Arthropoda: Insects > Digestive system > Gut ... | reverse complement strand
TGCGTAAAAATCTTTGTATATATATATATATATATATATAATCACAGTAAACCTGCTCCATATACCGGTAGGCCTACTAGGAACATGCAAAATACCACAATTTTATCTCATACGCCTGTAGAGAGGATAGATATTCCAACAAATGTTCGGGAAGCAGGGTTAACAGAAAACTTTTCAGCGTTCATAAACACACCAACCGCCATATAGTTCTTGCACTAGGTAGTGGCGCACCACAAAGTGAACAGACCAACGAAACGTCAACGAACGTGGCTGTGTGCTGCTGTTTTGAAAGCTTCGGTGTGGTCTGCAACAAATCATGATATATTGAAGATAAGCTACAACATGATTTTGCTTAACACAAACACTGACCTTTCATTGCTGGCTTCATGTTACTCCCACCGTGAAGTTCAGCACACAAATACACGCACACACGTGGGCTACAGCACTCAGCTTACACCTACCAAGTAACAGCATGCACCTCGGCACACGGACAACTCAGCACAGACCTACACGATAACCGCTGTACACACATTGTACAGTACTTCCTCGATACAACACACTTCACTTCATACAAAACATGTTAAATCATAAATAAAACAGGCACAACAGCACACAACTTCAGAACTACATTATGAACATTGCAGTCTGTTTCTTCTGACCTTGACGGATGGCTTACGAGTAAAAAATCGATAACGGAAACAGATTTGGTTGCTTGATTTGTCACTCTGTGGCACTGTTATAGAAAGAAACGGAAGACGACCATCCCCAAGTGGCCACCTGCGAGATTAATCAAATCCTACTACCATATGATGCGTAATTACAGCGTTAAGGTTGGTATTATTGCCGGCATAATTAATGTATTAGTTCTTATGAATTATACGGAGTTATTTTATTTTTGTAAAACCCGCAATACATCTGTTGTAGAGATTAGTATAATCTTACCATTTTTTTTTTTTACTGAAAGTTTATTGCAAAAGTTTAACCACGTGCCTCACGTTTCAGAAAACGTTGCTGAAATGTTTGTACTTCCGTTTAAATGTAGGACATTTTAAATTTCGTAATGTGTCATAGGAACTAACAGACTATTATTCCATTCCTGGCTAGATCATTCACAGTTCTGGATGGACCAGGCCCATGACTTACGTGCTAACAGTCTGCTTTGGCCCCGTTTGTTGTGGACTACAGACACAGTGATCGGCTGATTATTTATTTGACAGCTTTAATGGTCTGAGACTTGCGTAACATACTTTAGATAGCTTAATTTAATTTAAAATGATAACTGTGCAAAATATTTTATACATTCCCTCACATTTATTTCTACAAACAACATCATTATCTGTTACGTCCTAAAAGCGTCGTTGCAATGCTCAGATGCCAACACCTAGATTAGCTCTTTTGTTCAGCTTCATGTAGTGATTGTCCAATCAACTCGTTAAATACTAATTTTGAACATACCTTCCAGGGCGGCAGTTCTTTGCCGTCCCTCTGTTTGTTACCACATGGTGAGCATCACAGCATGGAACTCATTTTTCAATAAAAGGGAATGAAAATACTGAAAAAAGGGGGGCTGAGAAGGAGACGCTGAAATTCCTGCTCATATAGCAGTTCGACACGTGGCCCTCACGCTGTGAAAACTCAGACAACATCCCACCCTTTCAATAAAACCCCCTTGTCGTCATTAGCGAGGAATCAATTAGGAAGTCTATGTGACATGCAACTAATGAAACATGGGGCCTTGTTTAGAAATTCCCATTACCTCCCACCGGGCAGGCATCATCCTTATAAATTACACAACCCTGTGGTTCAGTCACTTTCAATTATAAAGCTAAACGGTTTATAAGCATTGATGATTAACTTTTTCATGAGGTTCGCAATTCTTGGTACGCATAATTTTAAATTCTTTTACGTTTCGATTACAACCCATATTTGCCCCAAACATGTACAGTAGATCTAAGGAAATGAAAAACTTTTGTTAAAATCTGGATTCAATAAATTATTCTAAAACGTGGCCGGACACAAACACTTTAGAACAACAACAACAACAACCTAATCAAAAGTAAGAGGAAACAAAGTACCGAGAATACTTGCAACCATTCAATTAAGTGAAGACTTTTTTGTGTTTCAGATGCCTAAACAGAAGACTAAATAGAAGACTTAGTTCCGAGTAGAACTCCAGCACCTACATCAACGTACAGTTTGACAGATCTCTTACTGCAGTAGTAATGTTATTTTCATTTCACTTTTGTGATGAAATACTGGCTCACATATGTCCGTATTTTTTGTCACGATTTGTAGAAAAAGGAACATTACTCGTATTATGAAGGGTTCAAATCCAAGGGCACAGCATGTGCACGAAGTTTCATTAAAACTAACCAATTAATTCAAAGCTGAAATGGAAATACACACATACACCTCCCCCCCCCACACACACACACACACAGTCAGAAATAATGGCGACCTCAGAAGCAAAAGCAGAAATTATGACCAGTCACCGAAAAGTGATATCCCATTCATAGTCGCCTGAAAACACTCGTAATTGACACGTTTAACCCTATGAAGACGAAGCGCAGACTGCTTTATTTAAAGACCCTGTTCGTACCGCGCAGTAAACACTTTTCGTCTCGGTTATAAAAACCAGCCAGTTTATGTTATATGGTGCAGAAGTTGCAGTTTGATCTGAGATAAATACAAAACAAATAAATGCAGTGTGGGCAGAATGTATAATTCTTAAGTGTGAAACTTTGGTGCACGAAACCAGTTGGCTTAGAAGGTTAAGACAACGTAAACATGAGCACTGTGGTCTACAAATCTAACGAGAAGCATTATAAAATTATAATTATAAAAGGAACGCAAAACGCAATTCTAAGTTTACACAATAGTGGAGACCAACGATATCGCTCAGTATGACGGAGGAGGACAAACAGACACGAGTTACCTTACACTTAGTGTGCCGTGTTCTATCCTCAACTGGAAAGTGTCATGTTACAGAAGATATTTGTTTCTTACAGCGAGGCATTATTACTGGGTTTCATATTTCTGGGTGATGGAACTGTGTAGATGTCTAGGGTATTGCCAAAAATTCGGCAAAACTTACTGTCTCGATCTTCAGGGCAAATTATTCCTTCCGCCGCCAGTTGTTACAGATGCCACCGTTTCACCACAGTTGTCATTAAGACCTTTGGACAACTAAAACACCCACAGGAATGAAAATAATCCTTCTGTGTTCCTAAGACCAAGCGGAACAGAGATACTAGACACGAATCGTCGAGTTCAGCAGACAGGGCGCTAGAGACAATTACGTCTACGCTATAAAAAGTTAAGCTAAACACAGGAACTGTGAAATTTGAAACAGTCACAGTAGGGAAAGAATGCGAACTGAAGGCGAGACTCAACTTCCGCGGAATATATTTCGATCTACAAAATGATGAAGTGATGTATGTATGAAGAAAAGTAGTAAACTTAGAAGCATTTGATGAGGAGGACGTTCAGTGTGTATGGGAAATTATAAATGAGCAAAACATCTTGGCCAGAAGAGTGCAAAACCGGAAATATTTTGTGACATGATGCAGGAGGAGAGTATAGTAAATAATCTTCGAGAAACCAGCTGTAAACTGTGGAGTAGATTGAAGGGAATCAGATAAATATTCGCAGACCAGCCCTTATGGAAACGATGCCTGAACCTCTAGGTCAAATGTCGCAGCGACCTTTTGTCCGGCTTAGTGGATACCAAGTTTTCAACTCGCACCATTTAGATAGTAAGTGAGATGCAGGGACAGAGGACACTGAATGCAGTAAATGTAACCCAGACGCCATAAACACGTTTGCATTACGCCATAAGTCAATTTCCTAAAGCCGATAGTCAGTGACATATGAAGAAAGGTCATTATAATGGAATTGTTGAAACTGGTCAACAGATTTAGGAGGAACCGACAGTCGACACAGACATTACGCTGTGGGCTGCACGACCGTGGTTTGGTGGTTTGATTCCCGCAGCAATCGAACCATTCGTTCGCTTCTCCGAAACTTCCAGCCCGGTAATCGATGTGCGGCCCTTCCATTCTTTCGTTCAATGTGTGCTGATGGAATTTTTCACAGGGTTAGTGTTCGGACGTGAAGTGACTCTTCACCCCATCCAGCGCAGAGATGTAGCATAATCGGAACTATAGGCCTAGTTTCGGCTTTCACCTCCGGAACGTTTAAGACCTATTGACATAATTTCGATTTTCATATAACCCTCCGCACACGGTTTAATGAATGTTGTCTTGTGCGATATGAACGCTTATGATTCTGTGCAAATCTCCGTGTATCATCTCCAATAGAGCAGTTCTGACAGAAACTCTGTGTCAACCAGCCGGAAGTTCTTAGATACTCCATCCAATCCCGGATGTTAAGTGCACGCGCGCTCTTCCCCTTCGTCATGCTCATTTTCCGGCTGCCGGAACATGGTGCTGCGACCGGAATTACGTTAAGTTAAGCAAAGTGATTTATATTGATAATATCCAGCGGTCTTTCTATACAAATAAGCAACCATAACATTACACTGCATAAACAGCTATAATTACAGTTCGAAATGACAACTGGCTTATTCATTGCAGTGAAATATCTTCTTCCGTATCCTTCTGATCTATGAAGCACATATCCGACCCAGGCAGTCGAGATCTTTGGAGATCAGCAGTGGCGATTTACGTAGATAAGTTTCAGATCTCTAAGGCACATGAATATGAAAATCCAACAAGTCAAAATTTGTTAAACTCTTACCTCTCAGCCTTTTCATGCGATGATGATAACACATCCGGTTAGTTAAAAACTGTATTCTGTTCAGAATGTTATACGACGGAGAAAGGCTAGGAATCCAGCAAGTTTACACCGCCGTCAGCAACCACCCTTCGAACGCAGCTCGTACCTGTTGAGGCGAATGCTACTCGATACTCGAAGTTATACTTTAAGCAGCGATATTAAAGCATTGTATTTATTTGAACAATTATAGAATCTTTACGGAACTGGAAGCAGTGGACTGTTTACTTCGCTTATGTCTGAACCGAAGGGGTTTTTATTCGAACCTCACGTTATTTCCACTGTTCAGGATACGAAGTGCCCTGATTTCACCCAGTAAATTACACGAACCTGTCTTCAGTATATGACGGCTACCTTGTAATTCCTTCAGATTGCGCTACTTACTTACATCTGAACTAAATTTATTGGGATTTTCTTAAGAACATTACTCAGTTCCCAAAGTCTGGGTTGTGACAAAATGGTGCACCGTGTGAGGGTGAGAATGGCATATGCACTTCATGAATCCCAAATTAGCTCCTTCTCGGCGCTACGATTTATCGAGGTATAGCTGGCGCCTGTAGAAGGTACAGTCGTATTTACGAATCAAAATAGCCTTATTTACCCACTTCGTTCTTTGTTATTTGAAACTTGAGTGGTGATATTCTAAAAATAGCATTTTGTTGAATCGCACCACACTCGTCTATGACTTCTACAAACATTGGGTTTTGTTTTTGTAGGAATTTTGTTCAATTTCCTGTTATTTTAAATGAAGAGACATAAATTTCCCGTTGTTTGATACGAACTATGTTTCCAAGCTTCGATCAGTTAAAACTTCTTATAAATAAACTAATGGAAACAATCGTAAAATTCCAATAGCCAACTACCACTTTCTTTCAACATGTTGATTCTCTCATTCCATTTCGCTATACTTGTTCTGCAGTATATAAGATTTTCTTTACGTAAGAATTTTCTAGTGAGTGCCAAAATAAATACCAGAAACAGAATCGTGTAGCTTTTATTTAAACCAGGTGATTTAAGAAGACTCATCGATGTTTATGAGCTGTCAGGTTTTCATTTTGATCTGCTTATCAAAATCCCCGCGGTGTCGATGCAGGAAACTTGTTTCTTTTTTGCTGGGTTCGCGATGAAAACTTTATAAACCCTCCTACTAGATTCACCACCTCAGTCCTTCTGTCTGTTTTGTCTCTACTAACGGAACACCTCGAGAACTGGTAAAACAAATTTGAATGTATTTGGCGCCCGGGAATTTGACTGCACTTTATCAGTACACTCGAATCTTTGTTAAAATGCGATAAAACTGCGAGAACTTCACGTGCGTTTCTACAATCACATGCAGCGCAACGTCCTAAATATTAAGGGGCTAATAAATATTTTGAACTTTGTAGGAAAAAATGGAATACATTTCTCACGCATAATATAGAGGAATTTCGAAATCAGTGATTGAATGCGCCCAAGCTGTTAAACTACATACGCATTTCCTCATTGATAAAACCATTTTTCTATTTTTGTCGGTAAGGGAGATGGAGAAAACTGCATACAGAAGAGCTTCCTATTAGATTCATATGCTTGTACTTTGTGAAATTTGTATTTTAACATATTGATTCTTGACCTATATTTCAGACGCGGGTAACTTCATTCTGCACTTCATGAATTGGACTAAGAAGAAGAAATACGTTTTTAAAAAGCACTTATTCATTTTACAAATAATTTTTGAACATGACCCCTCAACGTACTGTAAAGGAATCTACACTGACTACCTAGTTCAAGTAAAGGTAAAGGTAAAGTTTTCCTGTTACAGGCCCGGTATGGCCTGGAAGGTGGGTAGAGGTATAGCTCTACTCTTCCATAACCGCGGCACTAGAAGGGGGTGGGTAGTCGGCAGCACGCCCCGGCTGCACTTTACCCCCGAGAAAGACCCGGTGCCCATTTTACAGGAGGCTGGGTGGTCCCTAGTGCCGGTCTGGAGAGGCGGAAAACCTCGTCCCCACCGGGATTCGATCCCGGACCGTCCAGCCCGTAGTCAGTCGCTATACCGACTGAGCTACCCGGGCCACACCTAGTTCAAGTACCCGAATGAATCCGGATTTGAACCCGCGACCTTGTAGCGCAGTGCCTCAATCAACTGCGCCACTCAATTATATATTGAAATGACAGGGTACAGGCTGGATGAATTGGTTAGGATCCTCAACAGAAGTTAAAAAATGTGCTGTTCTCCATAACACTCACGCCGGCTTTGCAGCCTTGTACTTAAGGCAGGAACTCTCTCCGAGCGTTGATCTGAACAATAACCTCCAAATATTACAAAGATTAAAAATGCGTGGAGCAGTACCTCCATTCCAACACACGTCTTCGTGGCGTGGTAATTAAACAACCAAAGCGACAACTTCATCTTTACTTTGCCCACTTATTTTGTGGAGAATTATACCGGCCTAAATACCACACTTCTACCAGCGGTACGTTCTGAATACAGCCCCAGGTGGCTGTCACTAAAACTTACGATATAAATTAGTGTGCTGTCTGTTGTGGCCATAACTGTATGTTAATTCGAGTCCAGCCCTAGTCTGTACGTATTACTGCATCTGGTACTGCGCTTAGGACATCAGAACTTATGACTACTTGCTTGTCCATATAAAGCAAAGGACCGCTTGTCGGCTCCGCTTTTATGTATGATGATGTTATGTTTATTACGTCTTGTCTCACAATGGACGTTGCATAATCAAGAGAACAAGTTCTGGGGACAAGCAACGCAACATGGAGCACGCATTCCTAATTGGTGACAACTGCATTCACAGCAAGAGCCAAGCAGGTCTGTCAGTACTGCGGTGGATCTAGACTGAAGATTCAGGCGTTATTTCCGGCCCGCGTACTAGATGTTGCTAGACACCAATGAGTTTGCTAGACACCAATGAGTTTAGACAAACTCAGGGCCCACTCAAACTCGCACCCACTCTTAATACTCTACATATTCCTTGCAACCTAACACATAGAGAGGTTCATCACCAACAATTTGTACTGATTCCTGAATATAAAGTTACCCGTACATGGTTCGGCTATTGTGTGTGGGCATCTTCAGGGAGTATCAATACTTAAATACGGATACAACGTTATTATACAGCTTGTCAATTGTAAAGCGGTAGAATATATAGTGTCAATATGCTACTACAATGCCAATACACAGTGTTATATCAAAATATTATAACAGAAGGTAGTTATTAAAGTATATTGCATCCAAACACCTTGAAATAGTGAAATCTCTTTCACTTTAATCGAGTTTTCAATCCGATGCTAGTATGCTGGCACTCTGTGAATACACCACGAACGATCATCCAGTACGCTGAATGTTATTATATGTTATTTTTTTGTGTCCAGTAAAATGTATGTACTGTGTTCTTTGTAAAAAGTAAAAAAAAAGAAGATCCTCCCTACCTGGCTATGCGACCAGCAGTCTGGATACTAACTGATGCCGAAGGTGCAGTCCCACGATCGAGGACTGAGGATTCTGGAATAAAAACCAACAAACATCAGTACTTGCATAGCCACAAGTAAACCAACAAAATATGTAATTAGATAGGTAATAGAGGTACTTAATTTATGTCAATAACAGAACAGTTACGATGTTCTACAGTGGCATACATAGACGCAGGTAACGACGGTGTTAAATATATAAATGGACGCATAACCAAGTACCTGCCTAATCGAATGTCTAGTTAATTTACCAGACTATCAGTTTCTTTATAAAGGTTTTAAGGTAACCAGTTACCAAGAACTTGGAATAAGAAGAAAAGGGATAATATTCAAGTGGAAATTTGGGTCTAGGCTATGAAGATGGAAAGCAGATGAAATTAGTTCAAAAATTCATTCAGAGAAGGGTTTGGCTGCTCAAGGTTTTTAAACTCGCTATTTTTACGGTACTGATTAATTAAAAAATTAATTACTTAAATATCTTTTAAAGGCAAGCAAGTTACCAACATCGCTGATACACAAGCTTGTAGGCCAGGGTTGGAAACGATTTTTATTGGGTTCGTAGCGATCAGTAAACAGCACAAAATACGTTCACAAAATGTTTTAACAACATTGACAAAACGAGTTCGTACTAACTCATGCGCGCTGCTCGTACAAGTGAAAATCAAAACTGTTGTTTCACGCGCAGTTTCTGTTTAATATGCATTCGAGACATACGAACAGACGTACCGATTACTGTGCTATTAGAAGTGTTGGCTTTACTAATAAGAGGATAAAATTATATTTAAATATAGAACATATTATTCTCATATTTTCTCAGGTTACACAGTCTTAAGCTTTCATTGTGAGATGCTTATTGTTAAACCACTACGTTAAAAAAAAATCATTTTACTGTCGAAATAATTTAGTAACTACAGTTATGATGACTTTCGTTCGAAACAGTAACACTCGAAGCCGGGTCTAAAATCGGCACATCAGAAACCATCTTAAATAAGTTAATTTTTTACGCTAGCATACCCTTATTGGCTTATTTACTTGTTCCGTTCCTTAGCTACTGCTGTCTATTCTGTGACCTCCACCTTATTTGGTGTACTGCTGCCAGGTTTTGCAGACCGACAGATAGCTGCACGTACAGTGCCAAGGGGTGTTCATGTGAACAAAGTTAACATTATCATTCTGACAGCAGATCAAACTTATTGATTTTTTAAATAACACGCAGCGTCGGATCGTCTCTCAGAAGTATACGTCGAGCAAGGGAATGAAGATTTTCTGACTTTCGGCAACTACTACATTCGCCATCTTCAGTACGAAAAGGTTTGGGGGCTGTTGGAAAGCCCTTATAAAAATCTGGCAGTCAGGGGTGTGCCAGAGATGAAGTTCTGGTTAGTCGGAAAAAGGGGTGGGTGATGGAAGCAGTGTCATATATGAACAATAACTTACGTCATGAACTAAGTTTAAGTACATCCCGAATATTTTCAAATTAGTGTCAGCTCAAAGTCTTACGTCAAACAGGAAAGTAGAGATTACTTGTGCTGACAACACCTTTGATCTATAAGAAGACCAGCCTCCAAATTCGAATGAGTTATGTTCGATATTTTATTTGTTTCAAAGGGCTAAACAAGTGTGAAGCTCCAAACAAGCGTGTTTTGTACTATATTAAATTCGCAGAATAAAATTCACATGACTTCATAGGTGAATAGATTATTGTTGTCTTTTATTCGGGATTTCTATTGCCTAGGTCCGCGGATGGGTACAATTTGTGGCCTCTGTAATTTCAGATCACATCAGACACATGTCTCCAATTTCAGTTCCTACCGGCCTTCACAGATCACATCAGACACATTTCTCCAATTTCAGTTCCTACCGGCCTACACAGATTACATCAGACACATGTCTCCAATTTCAGTTCCTACCGGCCTTCACAGATCACATCAGACACATGTCTCCAATTTCAATTCCTACCGGCCTACACAGATCACATCAGACACATGTCTCCAATTTCAATTCCTACCGGCCTACATAGATCACATAAGACACATGTCTCCAATTTCAATTCCTACCGCCCTTCACAGATCACATCAGACACACGTCTCCAATTTCAGTTCCCACCGCCCTTCACAGATCACATCAGACACATGTCTCCAATATCAGTTCTTACATGCCTTCACAGATCACATCAGACACACGTCTCCAATTTCAGTTCC
>Ga0123352_10020788_pt1 | contig 10460 bp, 3 predicted proteins | sample TergutLab28metaG_FD_89700 | JGI IMG/M metagenome (GOLD analysis project Ga0123352, IMG submission 89700) | Labiotermes labralis P1 segment gut microbial communities from Petit-Saut dam, French Guiana - Lab288 P1 | ecosystem: Host-associated > Arthropoda: Insects > Digestive system > Gut ... | reverse complement strand
GGGACGTGTCCACTTGCGCCGCATTTGTGGGGGGAGGGGGGGGGAGGGACCCAGAGTTTCTTTTCGCTGTCTGCTCTGTTGTCTCAAGTTGAGGTGTGTTGGATCATAGGGCGAGATTATCCGGCCACTTTAACTTTCTCTCTCTCTATCCCCCCACCAGCTCTACCATCCGTCCACCTCATTGAGATGCTACATTCCTGTGCAGATAGCGCATACCCTGTCAGGGCCTCTACACTGCGTAACCTTGGATCTGTGACACCGTGGGATGGGTCTGATGCAGCAAGCAATACATATTTTTTACGTTATAAGAAATAACTTCGACAGTATCAAAGCTTTCGTACAGTCTTGGTTGGGAATTCTGAAAACGTGACAAAATTCTGGTCGCTAGTATTGAATGCGACGTTTGAGGTTCACGAAGTGGCGGTGCTGAAGATGCAAGTTTTGCGGCATGTTGGACTGCTTGACCCTAAATACGACGGCAAAACGATTCTTCGAAACGTCGGTAACTATACACCAAGCGACACGGCGTAATGCCCCAGAAGATTTTAATCTTCGCCTTTGCCCACATTTTAATATGTGTCTTCTTCTTCCTTTTCTTCTTTCACTGGCATTACAACCCCCTGCGGGTTTCATCCTTCTCATTGAGTCTCTTCCATTCTGCTCTTTCCTTACATTGCTTTCTCCACCGTTTTATTCCTTTTCTTTGCATATCTTCTTCAATATCTATGATCCATCTCTTCCTTCGTCTTCCTTTAATTCTCGTACCCATAGGCTTCCACTCCAATATTTTCTTACGTGTTCTCTTGTCATTCATCCACATCACGTGACCCAGCCAGGTTATTCCTCTGCTTTTTATTAACCTCACTATATCTGCGTTTAGTTCGTAAATCATTCTGATTCTCCATGATCCAACTTCATTTTGCACTGGGCCAAAAATTTTTCTCAATATTCTACGCTCAAATATTCTGAAATGTTTGATCTTTATTGGACCGTGCATCATTGTGATGGGTGACGAATAACACCAACTAGATTCCACTTATTATTTTATTGTACCTCTTATAGGCTCAACATGTTTCGGGCACTACTATGTCCATCATCAGGAGCTCGCGAGTATAATGTTGATTGCCACATTGGTCGTTTCGTTCTTGGTTTGCTGTAGGTTGGAGGTTAGGTGCGGTAGCCTACAGTACTGTCCGGGCTAAAGCACGAGACATTGATGAAAATTGGCAACGTGACCGCCCTGCCATCTGTGTACTGAGATCACCGAACTAACATGCCTAGGACGATAAACACGACCCCCCAAGCAGATCATTGGTACTAACATAACGTGTCTCAAAGCATCAATCGGTAACAAAACCAACTACTATCCAACGTTTAGTATTTTCTTTTGTACTTACAAAACCACCTACACGTACTGACACGTTTCGATGCTAACTACTGCATTACCCTCAGCGTCATCCTAACACATAGCCATTCATAGTATCCTGTATTACATGCACACGTTTCCATATTCTTCACTGCTTTTTCCCCTGTTGCACTTTTGATATGCATTTCTGTTCCATTTATTTCCCTCTTTGTAACTCACTCCTGTAAAACAGCCATTTTCACTTATTGGTTGCTGTACTTATATCCACGACAGGAGAAGCAACAAGTGAGCAAGATACAATGAAAGAAATGAAACACATGTCAACAAGTAGCCTGAGAGTGCAACAATGGAAACCAATAGCAATAGTCTGCACTATGAACACAGGAAATGCAATGAATACAACCACCTACAAATGGCAAGATGTGTAAGCTACGAAGATAATGCAACAGTCTGCATCAAAATGCAGTCAGTACACAGGACACATATTACTGAAGGGTGTCAGTGAATAGAATATAAAAACTATACAAAGTAAATGGTATGCATATCAAATTTCACAACTCTGCTCCCTCAATTCACCATCATCAGACCCATTCATAAATGTGAAATTCTGACATTGCAGTGACTTCTCCATACATTGGACAAAAATGTGCACAGGCAAAGAAACTTTCCATACTCCCCTTACTGAAATTTACTGGACTATGGCACAGACAATTCAATATTCCTAATGAATAAGAACAGGTCATCTAGGAATATCATAAATGAGAAACATCTTTCAATCACATACATTTGTATTAGGAACTCATAACACATATACACATTATGATTCCTTGCCAAACAATAACAATTCATTTTATGCACTCATATACTCTATAATACCAAAAATATTACTTGTTATTTCACCTTAATCATACAAAATTTGACTACAACAAAACATCAGTCAACACAGATTTTATCAGAATGGCACATGTTTCAGATCACTCAAACCATCATCAGGTGTATACAGACTTCACATTTACAGGAAAATGCAATTACATAGAGTTGCCATCACAGTATTTGTGGGGTAACACATGTTTACAAAAAAAATTCTTCTTCTTTTTCTGGCATTACAATCCTTGGCGGCTCATAAGCCTCTTCCACAATTGCCGTGTTCTCGGTCCTGCAACTTATGTATCCATTTCCTTATACTTGCAAATCATTGTTCATGCTGGGTTGTCTCTGTTGTTTCCATCTGGTTTCAAGCTTCAGAAGGTTTTCAAGATACATATTTTTTATGGGGTGGGATTGTCAGCCTCACGCCCAAGCTCCAACCTGGAGCAGAAAAAAAGTAATGCCACATAATTTCTACACATACACCTAACTGTAGTGCACTGTACTTCTAGTCATGATTGATGTGTACTGCATTTTGTCACATTGATAAAGATGCTTAAAGCGAACATGGGGCCTGGAGATAAACCGTTGAGACACCACTGGTTGTAGGGAAAAAATCAAAGTGGCATTACTTCTCTACTGACTTACTTGTCAGACAGGATTGTCAACTTCCTCTTTGTAGCCCTCTGCCTATTTACTTCATTCATTGACTGAGTCTGAGCTACATGGCACTGCCCCTCTGTTCAGTCATTTCCTTTCAGGCGTAGTGAAGTCTGTCTCGAAAAAGTGATTTCTGCATACATACTTCTTATACAGGGTTCTGGCATCCTCAATACTGCAGGACTGACCAATCTTTTGGGCCCATAATTTAGCACTATAAAAGAATAAATTAATTTTAGTACAACAATCACTGCATAATGTACTCTTAATCAATTTCATTCATTTTAAATCAAGGGGTTTGGAATACACAATTAATCATACTGAATGATTAAAGTTTCGGTTCTTTGGCATAAAAGGTCATACTAAAAATATTTGGATGTACGGACCACACGTGCATATATATACACGTATACGTTAAAATTTCAGTAATTAAAAATTTTGTTGCATAAGATTACGAACATATCGCTCTGCATCCTTGGGAAACCTGAAAAGAACCTCTGTTCTATCTCTGTTTGCAGGTCGTGCACCCCAAGGCTTCACCATCATCCACACTTCACCATCGTGCACTACAAACATAACACAAAATTGCATAAATAATTAAATACACAATGAAATGGTTTAGATTACGTTCAACGCATGCATTACAAACAAAACATTCACAATAAAAACAAAACTTTCACAATGAAACTCTTCTTATCGTCACACACAACTGCATTTAACACAGCACGTGACATTGACGGATTATACCCCGAAAGGAACGCAGCACGCGTATAATTATATACATAACATGATTTAGGTTACGGTGAAGACATACGTAACAAACTTACCGTTCACAATACAACCCCAAAATCCACAATACAACTACTCAATGTCTCTGAAAAGCACCCAATCTGCCACGTGGACTAACCAGGTATAACCTGCAAAGAACGAAACGTTCACACACACACATATATATATATATATTTATTTATTTATAAACGTAACATGATTTCGGTTACGCTCAACACTTCAGCAACAAATTCCAGAAGGTCCAAAAATGAAATTGCAACGACCTGTGTTTGCTACTCACATCGTATCTGATCCGTGCCTCGGAAGAAGACACGGAAGAAATTAGGCCGCTCAGCGCACGGAATGTGTACGTGACTACCGCACTTACTGACACCTGTTGGTCTGACTCGGGAAGTACGTGCTATTAGTTCGAAGAAATCAGCTGTGAGATGTCACTGACGCATGTTTCTTTCGTGCCCATTAAAGTTACAATGGGGTAGATACTACATCTCCAGAAGTGAAGCATTTCTGGATGTGTCCACCAGATGGCAGAGCGTCTCAAACCGGAACTTCAAATCAAGCGGGGTGGATTAGCATTATCACGATCTCTAGCGGAAAGTCTGCAAAGTCTGCCACCAATCACCAGGAGGCATTACTAGGCCCCACAGTAGCAATAACAGGTCATGTAACAACCATCCAGGCAGTGCCATAGCTATTGCGTGGGGAGTGGTGCGGCTGCCCAGGGCAGCAGAGTCCAAGGGGCACTAACGTTGTGGCGGTGGGGGGTGAAATGAATATTCAATGCCTTTAAGTCTTGTATTGTCAGCAACATTTCTGTAAAAACCTCAAATATTACAGAAAAATCCTTTGTCCCTGACAGGAACTGAAAACTGATTCCCCATTTATTCAAAATTTAATGGTAAAAGTATGTACCTCTGTGAGTGGACAGGTGTAGTGACCACTATACAACGCTACACTTGGGCTATTTTTGAAAATGAAAATTCAGAATGTGTGAAACCCCATCTAATATTCTGATTTTCCTCCTCTGCATTTCTCTGAACCCTCTTGATCCATTATGCATAGGTTCCAATTACAAAGATCAAAACTCTACTGTCCACTTTCTGTCAGAACCCATAAGGGCTTCTGATGAATTAGGGTCAGAATTGTCTTTATGTGCAGATATGGTGAAATAGTGAACAGCAGATGGCATTTTGAGCCTTGCCTCTAGCATCTTCACTCCACAGCACCTGTATGTTCTCTGGTACTCACACTGTGGGAGCCATAACTGGTCTTAGCACTGTGCCTTTAAAAGAAGAACTAGATATCTCATGCAAACAAATAGAAGACAACACATATATAATATCTACTGCAAAGAAGCAGGTGAAAATATTTAGTATTAAGCATAATATACCTTAACAAGAGACACGATAAATGACACAATTTATTGACACAAAAGATATATATATATATTTTTATTTATACATCATAACAAAATAAGTTGTGGTGTTATAAACATGACCATGTTCTGTAACAATTTTTCTCTTTATAATACACAGTAATAAACATCATTGGTCCTCTTGGTTACAACTACCTACTCATACAAATGAGAATAACATCATATTCACTCTCTCAAATAAATTATTACCTGTGGAGTAATGATCATATTACATTTACCATTTGAAATATTGTTCTAAATACATTATTTAGCAGATGAATATTTTTCATTATTAATTCTCTTCAAGTGTTTCATTTGGACATTTTCTCATCAGTTTTTCTCACTTTAACGTGGTTAGGTTATTGGTAATATGGACAATATGTCAGCTCCTTTATTTTTACATTCTTATAATGAAAGCCAACAAGATGCACTATTTCTCAAATTTATTTTATAAAGTACTCTACATGTTTCGGGCATGTCCACTGTCCATCATCAGGAGTATCTCAACACTGTATACACGCAATAGGTATTTGTCATGGTAGTTCTGTTGGCGTCTGCTAGTAGACGCCAACAGAACTCCTGATGAAGGACAGTGAACATGCCGAAACATGTAGAGTACTTTATCAATAAATTTGGGAAATAGTGCATCTCCTTGGTTTTCATTATAAGAATATATCAAAATGCACAGTCCTCTGAATGTCAAATTTATTTTTACAGTTGCTCCATTTCTGTCATAAACTATGGCCCAAATGGATGTGTGGTTTCTGTCAACAATATACACATATTTTTATTTATTCAAATGTTTTCCTATTGAAAACTGGCTTTAAATACACAACTCATTACATCATTGCCCTAAGCTGTGGATTCATCACAAGACACTGCCTGAATTCATTTCACATTCCTAATGATATGAAGATTAAACTTCAGTAATGAATGAATTGTAAGTTTTTAATGGCTCGAGTTTCAAATCTGTTGACTGCTAACAAATGGCAAATACATAGAGATATTTTATCACTTTTCATGCTATGATTGTATATATGATATCAGTTGTATTGTCTTTGGAATAATGGTTGCAGCGTATGTCATCAGTAACTGATCTGCTGGTCCCTTTAAAGTCGTTATTAACTCTCAGAACTTATATTTGATTAAAACAATTTGAATAGTATGAAGGTATCCATCATTATCCCAGAGTCTGCATGTCACATTAGACATAGAGTGTCCTATATAAAAATACTACTCAGCATTCTTTTATTGTAGTACAGCAATACAAATAAAACAGCATAAATACAACTGCTAAGCTTGGTGTCAGAAAGTAACACTTCAGTACCTGTAAGTCGAGACTCACCAGTGCATTAACAGTGTAACAGAAAATCATTTGCCACACACAGTGAACTGATTTGGAATGATTTAAAGAAATAAAATGTAAAAGTAAATACAAAATGCAGCCCCCCCCCACCCCAATCTCCAGCTGCTCTGAGAACACTTCATTACAAATTATCTTAAAAAAATATTGCTGTATGTATTTATTATTATTATTGTACAGGCAATAGTGAAATATGTAAAACATAAACAGTAATTTTCAAAAGTGGTTTACCCCAGGTCTGGGTATTATATGTCATGAATACTCATCCTTACCTTTTTCTGGAGCTATCTGGGGACATTCATATTCCCCAGAACAAACAGTACTTTAGTAACAAATTACATATCCCCAAAGTATTCAAAACATTTTGTGGCTGACACTATGACCAGCCTTACATTCGTTTTTGCAGTGAACAAATTATATTTCTAGACAGCATCTGTACTTCTCGAATTGTGTTAAACCTTGTGTTTATAAGTACAAATAAATTACAGACAGTCCATCATTCAAATGCAGGAACATATTGTGTAAATTTGGTTATCTGACTAAATATGTACAACCTTCAATTTCCTCTTTAAAAGTATTTTCTTGGAAATTACTAGATTAAATCAATACTACTTTTGCACTGAGATTATTTAGCAAAGATCTATTTGTGTGAAGAAACAAACCTCACTCCTTCTAGTAGTACATCTGATGCCAATTTAAGAAATGTTGCTGCTTCATTCAGTTTTGATTATATACTGATGCAACCTGAAGAACAAGTGAGGAAGCAAGCACTGCCATTGGGTGTTACAGTGTCAACAAGTTGAATTTGCAAGTAATTATAACGCAAAATTTTGTCAAATTACTTTGCACAAAAAACACACATGGAATATAGACTTGACTACTAAAATTTCATAGATTAAAAATATAAACTATATTTGAATTTTCTGAAATTAATATATAAAATATCATAAAATTCTGAAGTTAATTCAGGGCAATGAATTGGGGAGGCACTTGCAGAATTGGTTCTGCAAAATGTTAGGAATCATTGTGGATATATATGCTCACAACAACAACAAACAAGCAAACCAACAAACAAAAACAGTTGATACGCAACACACTAGCTGTGGAATCTGTTGTGTCACAGCCAGCATTTAAAGTTATGTAAATATCAAAACATGACTTGGGAAAACAACCTGAACATAATGTTCAAGTTCTCAAAGCATACAGGGATGATTTTGCTTGCTGACTTTTGTTTATGATGTTGGGTTTATTTTAAATTATCTTGGCATTTCGTTGCTCAGAGGCATAACCATTATTTTAAAAAACAAATATTATTGTTAGTTTGAATTGAATATGTGTTGTTAAATCATCTGAACGTGTTTATCACACTGGGAAGAAAGGCCAAGTTGACATGTATGAAAATCTATATGAAAATTTTGTTTGTTGATTTTTCTGAAATGTACCGCTAACAAGTAATATTTATTTCAATGCCTAGAATGAAGTAGGTAAAATTAAATTTTGAATAAGAGCATGCAACATAATTGGCAACAAAAATTAATCATTTTAAAGAAACGGTATTGTCTCCTAGAACACAGGGGTGTGTAAATTCTCTTAAACTTATGTACATTAATTATATCCCAGTTTTAATATTTAAGCTTTTATAAATTTACCTCAAAAATGTTACCCTGATTATTAACACATATTAAAAATTTCAAGATAAAATCTGTGCAATAAAAATAAATTAATAGCAATGGAAGTCTTTGCATGTTTTCCAACACTCTTGGAGGGGGCAGAGACACAGGGCAGTGGCTCTGTGAAGCAATACTGTTTTATTTCTGAACACATACAAGTTACGTAGTATCACCCTGGACCAACACTTCAGAGGAAAACAGGCTGAATACTTCTCAAGACTTCTGTGATACTTCATTTACTCTGACCCAACTGGGCAGAGCAGTAGGGTATAGGTAAATGGGGGAGTGGAGGTACAGCTCTACACTTTATTAAACTCACCACTACCTGGCGATTGTCATCTTCTTGCCCCCACTGCATTACTCTCAGTGGGCCCCAGAGAGAGTCTAGAAACTATGGTGAAAAGTAAAATCCCTGGCCTTGCCAGGCATTGAATTCTGACCCAAGACATCTAGTTACATTTCTGATGACGTTATCCTAGCTACAAATATGAAACAAACCATCTGTGTTACAAACAACAAATGGTGGGGGATGCAATTTTAATGCAGATTACAAACCACATTATGAGATATGAAAACATTTTTGAGATGGTCCCATCTTCAAAATATAAGCACTCTTTTCTGGGACTACTTTAGGCCCTGAAGATTGCTGCATCATACTCCCCTGAAACTTTGATAAATATTTACCAATTGATGCTCTGTCATATTCCAAACACTTGACTCTTCACATGACAAATTTTATTAGCAGAAAAATCACAAATTCAGTGCAGAAGCAAGTCTGTGTTTCCTGCTGTACCTAATAACTTTAAGAAATAATTGTTTTAAATATTTAAGGACACAACTGGAAAATACTGAAATTTTCCTTCTTTAGCATCACACAACTAACTTCATAATTTACTTGGTCATTTTGTGTAATATACAGTTTCAGTTACTAGTTTTCCTCTGAGTATATGTTCCCATTTCCCCTAACTCTGGATCTCATGGGATGCTGGTGGTGGAAGGGTGTACAATGTGAATTACTTGGAGTGAACAAGGTTCAGGAACTCTTCACGTGTCTTGGGATCATCCCTGAAGACACCTAACATGGTGGAAGTCACAGTCTTGCTGTTAATCTTCTGAACACCTCTCATCACCATGCACATATGCCTGAAACACAGTTCACTGTTAGCTGCCTGAAAAATGTAACATGTTTATTCCAGTCAAATTTATGTACTATATTTTGGTACAAGACATTATAATGTCCTTGAATACATAACAGTTAGGCTGACTGCTTGCTAGCAAGCAGTCAACATAACCTGTATGACATATACCTATTGCTGTGTGTACAGTACTAGACTCCTGATTATGGACAAAGGAACTGTCCAAAACATGTAGAGTTCTATTACTAAAATAAATTTGAGAAATTAGTGCATCTAGGTGGTTTTATTATAAGAATGTAAACAAATGTTTTATCCAACAAGCAGCCAACAAAGTAAGTTCTGCGTTTTTTTGTACTCGGCTACAGACAGCGAGCATGGCGGAAAATATAACGGAACAAATGCACAAATGCAAAACTTTCAAAGTGGTTGTTCATGTGGAATAATGAATTTGATGAGAGCCAAAAGTTAAGAGTTTCCTTGAATGTTACACTCTGTCACTGGGTAAAGAATGACTGGCATTTTGAAGGTTATACAGTCTGTCCAAACATTGGGCACTTCTTACCCACACACCACCAAGTACAAAATATTAATTTCCTATCTCACAGAAAGTAATATGTCTCTCCATTCTAAATACAAAATTACTAGTGCTGTTCAGCAAAATAAATGTAGTGGAATTTGAGGTCCTCACAGCTTCACACCCAATCAATATATCTGAATCCTTAAAATAATCATTGTTTCTTCTTATAACCACATGAAATATAAAGCAACTCTGTAGAAAAAATGCAGGTGGTATCTTAAGTTATGACTGCCATATAAAAGGTTATGTTTCATTCATTCATTCATTCATTCCATTGCCATGTGCAGAATGCAACAATTCCTTGCTGTTCTCAGGTGCTTCTTCCATTCCTCTCTGTTTTGTACTGTTTCCTGCCACCCTGCTCCACCAATTATTCTTCCATCCTCTCTCACCTCATCTTGCCATCTATTTCTTGGTCTAACTCTCAATCTTGTTGTTCCCAAATTCATATATAATATCTGTTTGGAAATTCTGTTTTCTTCCTTTCTCTGTACATACCCAAACCAACATAATCTATTTCATCTTACTGTTTCTATTACAGTAGGTTTTTTAACTCTCGCATAAATTTCTTTATTAGTTAATATACTCCAATTTTCTTTTTTATTGTCATATACTGGG
>Ga0123352_10020786_pt1 | contig 10461 bp, 5 predicted proteins | sample TergutLab28metaG_FD_89700 | JGI IMG/M metagenome (GOLD analysis project Ga0123352, IMG submission 89700) | Labiotermes labralis P1 segment gut microbial communities from Petit-Saut dam, French Guiana - Lab288 P1 | ecosystem: Host-associated > Arthropoda: Insects > Digestive system > Gut ... | reverse complement strand
GAAATTTTCTAACTATACGGCATGTATTCAGCATTACTGCCTTCTGCACGAGTGTATACAGCGTGGCGAAGATTAAGTAGTATTAAACTTTCGTGTAATTTGTTTGGGATAATACCCGTTGTGATTTGTTGTTGTTAATAATAATGATGATGATGATGATGATGATGATAATAATAATAATCATTATTATTAACAACAACAAATTTTACACGCTGCTCCTTACGTTGTCATTTGTTATTTAATTACCTCCAGAGGTTTCTTTATCTTCTAAAACTGTCTACATAACTGACTAAAAGAGTTACTTAATTACTTACTGACTGACAGGCTAATTAACCAGTCAAACTCTGTTGCACGTTTTCGGGACTTTCGTAAGATCTTATCAGTTACAATTAGGCCTAAGGTTTATGTGGAAGAAATTTTAATCGTCTGAAACTTGGAACAATTTGCCAGTATAAATATCAAATACTGGGAGTCAAGTTGCGTGCGGTAGAGTGCACTAACGTGCAACCAACGCTAAGATTTCTCGAAGAGTTCAGGATTCGGTTATGGAAAAACATGAATCAAAGATTCTTAACTTGGGAAACAGAAACTGGAGTCGAGCCAATGTCATCCCCCTGTTCCTACTTTTGATTCAGTAATTAAAACTGTAAATGCAGTTCATGGAGTACTATATATGCGCAGAACCAACTAAGTAATTAATTCATGTGTGTAATAAAAAATACTTCCATTAGGAATCCCAAGACAGTCAATAAAGTTATTGGCTCCTTCTATTTACAGCCATCTGCTCCCGCGTTGTTTGATTTCTCTAGTATCAAAACACAGTGCCAAGACATTCCATTACCAGAATGACCCATTGCTTTATGAGCACAGCTGCGACTTTTGCAGAGACTTGCTACCAATCGCAAAGTACTTTCATAACTTTCACTGTTTTCTGTTGGGGAAAAGCTAAAGGAAAAGAATTTTCAGAAAAAAAAGAAGGATACGTTCATATTAGAACTAATTTAATAACTATTGTCTCATTTCTTCCTAGCGAGAGCCTGACACCCTCACACAACACTCTTCAGTAGCCCATATCTTACACATCGCCCACACACAAACGGTTTCCTATACACCTACTCCGAAGACAACATTTAGCCTATTATGTACCATATTCTTTAACGAAGTGTTAACAAGTAACATAAAAACGACTCGATAAATTGAATATTTTACAAGCGTAACGTCTTTCCATGTGGCAGCATCTCGGTGTACCATTACCTACAAAAGTTCTTAAAGCCAAAATTATTTGGTTTTCCACTCTGGGTAATATCAAATTACGGATTCACAGAAGGTTAGCCTTAAAAACACACTGCTTACTTAATGCACAGTATTAACATTAAGGAACTCTGTATTTTTTTTCAAAGAGCACATTTATGTATTTTTAATTTAGTCACAATATAAATGGTAATTACTTCTCTTCGCTGCAGTAATGGGTTAGCCCATAAAATGAAGACGGAAATTTCTTATTTTGATGTAGTAAATAAACCTGTAATCCAATTTTCACTTACTTTCATGCCTGTTGTACTCACAGAGACATTCAATGCCTCATTAGATGAATGTAATGACAGTCCTACAGGTAGAAGCATTCCTGCAAGTTTTCTTTCAGCAAGGTACAACGCATTCCTAATATTGTTTCCTACGGAATGTAACGTCATGTTGCTAGGTAGACAGGTGTCCGATGGTTTCGAAAATACGCTATTCTAGTATTCATAAGGCACTACACTAAATTAGGATGTAGCACGGTCCCCCGAAACGTCGGTACTCATCTGGTCAAAGGCATTATGTTTCACCAAACGGACAATGAGTGCAGTCTGTAGTTTAACGATATTGACACTGTGGCCAATTTATTGGGGTTACTTTTTTATAATTTCCCTCATTCAATAACTTTCCTTATTTGTGTTCGCCTGCTGCCGAGAACATCAAGAAATTAATTACGCCGAAATACACTACAAAGGGAGCGGTAAGAATATAGGGTGAGTGCTGACACAGTGAGGCTGAATTTATATAAGTTGAGCGCTGACAGGCCTGAGATTATTTTAAAGAAGTATAAAATATCATTAACGCCATCTTCCTACTTTTAATAAACACCGATGCATTTGTAACATATTTACATTTTCCGAATACCGTAATTGCAAGTTACAATGTTCCATCATTTACTTACTCACTTAATTACTCCATAGTGCAGAGTCCTTCTTGAGAAGCTAACTGGTTTGCAGCTAGTCAAGAAACTCCCCGCATTTCACGGAACCCGAAGGTTCATTACCGCACTCACAAGCGTCCGCCACCTGTTGTTCCATCATTTCCTGTCATAAAAACCAAATCCCCCAAATAAGTTTAAAGAGGCAGCTATGTTGCCTTCTGTAGTATCAACTGCTACTAATGCATTATCGTATTACATGTTTCGAGATTTGTCAGCACACAGCATGACGAGATCTTGTTATTTTCATAAGAACTCTGAGCATGAAGCATATCAGGCTCCCACACTGGACACGTGAAAGATACAGGTTAGGGCTCCATCTTCCATTATGGTGTCTAATCCCGTCTCCGAGCGGATATCCTTTGGTAGTCGCTGTGGGCATATTGCTGTAATGTAAGGGCCGGATGCTCTGTTGGAGCAGGGGATTTTAGGTGTACAATAACTGAAACAGCATCTGTGCAGACACATTCGACGAACACACCAGAGAACAGCGGGACCAAAATATAGTGCATAGCAAAAGTCTGAAAGTTTTCAAATTACAGTAATTTTGATATAAGGACGTGTACATAAATCGTTATGGGTTCAGAGGTTTCCCCTCCTCTACTGTCACTGATACTAACTGATATTATGAGTACATACGGTAATTCTTTCAAGGTAATTTTAAATTTTATTACACCTGATTGAAGATAAATTAACTGCAGTCTTTTCACCTTTATAATAATTTTATTATTATTATTATTATTATTATTATTATTACCATTGTTTATTTTGTGTCGAATCAAATATCAAATTTCTGAATACAACAAGATATTTGTGGTATGAGAATACGGTATACTCATCAGTGTTAAGAGTACAATTGGCATAAGATTCCTTCCTAGCCGATCCCGGTGGCAGCACGGTCTAAAGTGTGTGTCTGTGGCCTTTTGCTTGCTGGGATTGCGGGTTCACAAATCCCACCGGAGACATGGATGTCTGCCTCTTAAGAGTGTAACCTGTTGTCATGTAGAGGTCTCTGCGACGGGCAGATCCCTCATCCGGAGAAAACCTACACAGTGTGTTTGTGTGTGTGAGGTGTGTGTGTGTGTGTATGGTGTGTGCGCGTGTCTATGAGTGTGATCACATAAAACAAACCCCCTTGAAATGACTGTTAATTAAATCTTAGGTTATGTAAAGCATGTAATATTACTGTGTAATGGGGCATGCTGTGAAATAAATAAAAATTAAAAAAAAAACCCCTTTACACCTACAATGAGTGGGTGGAAACAGATCAGACTAGAAAAGAAAAAAAAAGAAAGATTCCTTCCTAAAAAATTAAACATACACCAAGACGTATTGTTGAAACTGTCACCATTCACTTCCAAAGGAGGCTACTAATGTGTCTAACAGCTGAAGGTAAAATATACCCTGTGCACGATGTGAAGACATATTAGAGTGCAGAATAACAGCAGCACTTATTCTTAACTTGTTATCCACGTGGCTGCACGTGGTCATTTTTAAACTGGGGCCTCTTCTCTTTCGAAGATAGACTTGGAGTAGAGAAAAACATGAAATTATGAGTGGCCGTACACTGTTAACCCCCGGTCCGAAACGGGCAGGCTCCTGAACCTCTCCCATCTCTGAAGGAAGCCGGATGTTTTGTAAGAAAAGTCATAAAATTCACACATGATTTTTACTACATCCGTTTAATGTTACGGAATTAGTGCATTAACATAACAGTTCTCAAAGCATGTGCGGCGAAATTCCGGATGTTATATCACTGCAGATGATAGAAAACGTATAAATAACTTTGTTTAAAATGAATGTGTCTTACACATACATAGCATGCAGTAAGTAAGCCATTCACAACAAAATCGTGCTGCGCACCTTGCATGCACAAGGCTCCGACTATCCCGTATTTGCTAACCAACTTCAATTTTCTTTGAGCTTCGATTCCTCGCGGCAAGTAAACTCTTTCTTTTTTTAAGTGTGACAGCCCGCTGTGATACAAACTCACAAAAGTAAGGAGAGTATCTTCAGTCACAAAAATCATGCGATTGTTTCCATAGAAATATTAACAGATTAATCTCTTTAGCACACACGCAGTTAATCATATGTACTCAATTATTATACCAACTAATGCACTTATATAAAATTTATACATTAAAACACTAAAATAGCTCCGACATGTTTCGGTCCTAAGACCATAATCAGGGAGCTGTATTTCTTTGCCTTGCTAAAGTCACATTAAAAGCCACATTAAATACAGTCATAAATTAACTTCGTTGTACTAGTAGGGTATTGTGGCAGCATGCCGTGTTGTGTAATGTTATGTTGCGAAGAGTGCCCTGCAGGCTGGTTTTAATGTGGCTTTTAATGCGACTTTAGCAAGGCAAAGAAATACAGCTCCCTGATTATGGTCTTAGGACCGAAACATGTCGGAGCTATTTTAGTGTTTTAATGTATACAATTTATATAAGTGCATTAGTTGGTATAATAATTGGGTGACTCGACGACATGCACGGTGTAACAACGAAAATAATCATATGTAAATTACACTTTTAAACCTTACTTAGATGCATTTCTGATTCAAACTCAAGAACATTCCCTTGAAACACAACTTTAAGTCACAATGAACTACTCTGTTGGCTACCTGAGTATATGGAGACTTAATTCGCATAACACGTTCCTAACATGTGTGTCAAACACACTTTAATTTGCATCCTGTCGGCAACCATTCTTTTTAAGCCCTAAGGCTAATGAGTTAATCCACATTACATTATCCATAAATAATCAATACTTAAAAAGACCATTGCATGTGTGTCCATCTGCATCACAAAAATTGCACAATCGGCAAAACGTCACAGCCTATGCACATAATACTGCGGTCTGTGCGCTGTGCCCCCTAAGTTTCAGTACTGCAACATAAAAAAATCGTAGACATCCTGTAAATATGTACTTCTGAAACTCAAAATTAGTCAATATTTTATTTTATGGCGGAAAAAGTGAAGACTAACAGGGAACATTTTGACTGGTAATTTAAATTATTTCATAGCTCCGCTATAGTGCTGGGAAATTTTGAAATTCTTAACGCTGGTACAGTGGTAAAAGTTTAGTACTTACGTGATGAAACAGATTAGTCAAAGTTCTGTGTGTGTGAATCAGGAAATTGAAATCAAACACCTAGAAGCATCGGACCTCCCCATATTAAACACTTTCTCTGCACCGACTAAGATGCGATGCATAGGGATATTTACGTGATAAGGAGGAACGTGAATAAAAGTTACATAAGTAACACACTCTTTAAAAATATATATTTGTATTTCCGGGCTCGGAAGACGTTAAAAGTGATAAAATATAGCCTGTAATTAACAAGTTGGTTTTGTCTATTTAATAGCCTAAAATTTAAGTACTTTAATTGTCCAACTAATGCACACAAATTATTATAAAATTGTTAAACAATTAAAAATCATATAAAATTATAATAGTTGCTCCAACATGTTTCGGTTTGCATAAAATATCAACAGGGAGCTCTCAGCCTGTGTTTCGCTAAAGTTACAATGTTGATTTCGGTTACATATCGTAATTTGAAGTTATCGGTACTGAGGCTGCATATGCAGCCACAATACTCTAGATCGCATCACTGCTTAATGCATTGTTATCCTATCAATTATTCTTTCCATGGAAATATAGTTGTCGTTCAGGAATTTCAATTTATTGGCTTTGGTACATTCCACTCAACGCACTTTTAATAGTTTCCTGTTACAATGTCGGGGGTCTTGGTACTCACTAAGTACGATAAACCTGATAAAACTGATGCTCCTTGTTTTTAGCGAAATCCAAACCATAGTTCTGTTTCCCTTTGCATCACTGACTCCGGCTCCTAAATAAACATGTGTAATAAAAAAACGGTCTAAATATGTTTAAATTATAAACCCTTAAGTAATTAACAAACCTGTCATTCTCTCTCCCCCTCGCTGTCTGTCTGTCTCTCTCTCTCTCTCACACACACACACATAAACACAAGCACGCACGCACCAAAATCAATTTTCGCCAGTCTGCTACCTGCACTAACATTTCGAAGTGTTTGCGGGCGACGTGAGATTTTGCTCTGACTGAGCCTCCAGAAAATTACTATAAAAGTGAAGTAAATTTGACAGGACACGTTAAATCGTTTTATACTATGGCGCTACTGCCTTGAACATGGTGCAATAATACTTACTTCATTTTCTGTGATTAATATTATTACATACAGAATTAAGTGTGCTCTCTAACCTGAACGTATTCCCCTTGAAACAACCAAAATTTCCGCAGAAACTCACATTTGCCTATTCTTCCTTCTGTTCAAGACGTCTATAGAACTGGAAGTTCCACTGGTGCTGTAGGCTGCAGCGTCGGCCACAATCGCTGCTCCAAATGCATCTCAATTTGCCTGTGCCTGTTACTGCGGTCGCTGTACGGTGTCGCTTTTACGGGCAAGATCTCTGCCCTTCTATTTCCCACACTGAAACACGTTTCTTACTGTGATAAGCGGGACTCACATTCCTACCATAACGTGTGTCACTTCTTTACTCTCTGTAAGGAAATGAAGCCGGAGTTTGTAATAATCATTCATTTAGCAGTCTGTCTTACGACAGGTCCAAAGCCTCTTCCAAAGCGAACTCTCCACATAGTACGATTTGGAGCTTCTTCCTTCAAACGAGAGTATCATCTCCTTCCCTTAGGGTCATCCGGTAACTTCCCACGTCTTCTTCCTCGTCTTCCTGTCACTTCTATCCCCCCTTTTATCTTTCCTTCAATAACCTGTTGTAGAAGGCAATTTCTACGCATAATGTGACCAACCCAGTTAGCTTTCCTTTACTTATTTCATATAGGATATTTCTCTGCTCCTTGACTCTACGTAATACGTCTTTTCTCACATGATTGGTCCAACTGATCTTCTCCATCCTTCTCCAGTACCACATTTCAAAACTTGACCGGTGTTTCTGATCTACTGCCCGAAACATCCAAGTTTCAGCACCATAAAAAGCTATGCTCCAAATGTAGTATTTTACCAGTTTCTTACTCAATTTTAAGTCAAATTTTCTAATATATAAACGAAATAAATATCTTACAAGGGAATTAAAAGATAAGTACAACTGCTCGGTAAAGGCGCTCGTGTAGAATATTATTACCCCGACTTTTTTGACCACCTAGCCGAGTTTAAGAAAATGTGATGAGATATCTGTCGTTAATATGATGTTTATTGGACCGTGCCTCATTGTGATAGTTGAAGAATAAAACCAACTAGATGTGACTTGCTATTTTTATGCTACTTCTTAGATACTCAACATGTTGCGGGCATTAATATGCCCATCTTCAGGAGTTGGAGACTATATTGTTGAACTACCACATTGGCTGTTCCGTCCTTGTTTTGCTGTGTGTTGGAGTTAGGGTGCGGTTCGGCTAGGGTGGTATCCGGGCTGCCGGCAGTTTCCAGCTTAGAAGTTACTTAATTATTTTCAAAAAACAAATTGGGAAAGCGTGGAAGTAATTTAACATAAATATAGGTCTACACAGAAACTGGGAAGGGTTACGAATCCGCGAAATGGGCACCTGCGATATGTATCAGATTCTCTTCTTAGAACCATTTTTATGGAGCTAACAAATTTTTAATTTCATGACATTTCAATTCCGCAAAATTGCTGCACTATGTACTACCGTTAACAATAATACATAGCTGTCAAACGAAGATACACACTGCAGTCCGTATAGCGACTAAGCTACGGTCTCGACTACAGAAAAATCGTGGTTCCATTCCCGGCAGGTGTTATGTATTCTTCTCTTCTTCAGAGTGCCCAGGCCGGCTTTGAGGCGTGCGCACCTTCCCTATAAATGGGATACTGGGCGCTCTTTCCCACCAAGCAGTGCGGTGATGCGTAATGATTACCACTCAGTTGCACGTGTTACCAACGTTAAGGTTGAGTGCCTTCAGGTTGTGAGCAGCGACAACTTTACCCTTCAATTAATAGTTAAGTAAGTTACGCTACGCCTGCGCATTTGGTCCTGATCAAAGAGCAAATTATCAAAACAACAAGCTAACTTTACTGTCAAAACTTCAGCAATTTAAAAATAATACTTCGAAGCGTATTATTTTTATTATAACTAACTAATGCACAATAAATCTTATTGTAGTACCGTGCATTTTTGTAGAATCACTTCCAATTATCAACCAACGAATGCACATATAATTTCAAATAAAACACATTTAAAACACTTTAAAACACTCCGACATGTTTCGATCTTGTCAGATCATAATCAGGGAACTTAGTTCCTTGCTAAAGTTATATTATAGTATTCACTATTCAATTGGTATTTGCAAACAAGATGTTGCGGCAGTTTATTATGTTGTGTAGGACTGTGTTGTGGAGCAGTGGCTAGGTGTGCGTCGCACAATGCACAATAATTTCATAAAATTATAGATCACAACATTCGTGTGTGTAATTTATATTGCTACATGTTTATACACTTTGATGTCATCACCAGGGAGTTAAAACCAATGCCTTGATGAGGTACACACGTTCTTATTTTTGCAGCTGTTGATAATATAGATATGAAATTAAGATATTTCGCCCAAGCTTATACAAGTTCTCTGATTGTATTCTTTGAAATAACATTTTTTTTTAAATTATTAAAGTGTTACAACATTGTTCTTTTTACAACAAAATAGAATAAAATCTTTCTGGTGTTATAATTTCTCGCATAATCGTGTGATTTCAACAAAGAGAATTTGAGGACTTTTATAAGTCTGGGCGAAACATCTCAATTTCATAATTGTATTATCAAAAGCTGCAACTATGAGAACGTGTGTAACTTAGCAAGGTATTGGTTGTAACTCCCTGATGATGATAGGAAAGTGTCGAAACATGTAGCAGTATAAATTACACAAAAGACTGTTGTGATATATACTTTTATGAAATAATTGTGCATTAGTTGGTTGTAATAACAAATAATGAAAAGTGCACGGTACATGCATTAAAACATTAAAATACCGTCGAAGTGTATTATTAACACATACCTTCGTTTCCTACACGTTCACTTGTCTGTTTAATTTAAAATGATTTTGTGATTAGCAAACATAAACGTGTAGAACCCGATTAAAGCCAAAATATTATCGTCACAATAAACATCAAGGATTGGAACTTTTGATCCGTTCCATCTCCAGAGTTACAGCTGCTCGCGCCAACGCTTCTTCGGTCATCCAATTGTTCTCCTTCCTTGTGGTCTGTAGTGGTATGATTTCAAAGGGATTCGGTTTTGTGGCATTCTTTGCAAGTGTGAAAGCCAGTTCCGTCTGTATTCATCTATCTTATCTAGTACGCCTGTAATCCGTAGTTCGCGGCGAATGTAGTCATTTGTTTTGTGGTCATAAAGGGTGTAGACTGCCAGAGGTCTCAGTAACTTCATTTCTGCCACTTCAGTTCTTCGTATTTGTAAGCCTGTTAAGAGTTTAATTTTCTGACCCATATAAAAATGTAGGTAAAACTAGTTTGTTTTATATTTTCAAAATAGTTTCTGTTCTCACTTTCTTAAAAATAGTTCTCTTAATAGTACCAATTAATTGTAAAAATGTTGCTAATAATATGTTGCAGCATATTAAACATTAAGACAGTGAAAAATACAGTTGTGATCGGCTGCCCCTATTCGTCGACTTAAAAAAAGAACTATTGACGTCACGTAACTTGGACACTAATTAGAGTGTGTACATAAATTTTCGAGGTAGAAAACACACAAAACTATTATTTGTGAATTTAATTTCGTTCATTGAAAAATCCACATCGCAATAAAATTTAAAGTCAATTAATTGTTCCTGCTACTAATTTGATTTTGTCCTACAGAGATGTACCAAGTATAGCGGATATATGGCATGTTCAGAGTGACTGGGCGAATTGTTAGAGGCAGCAGTTTGCAGGTTAACAACCAACTTCTTTAGATCTTAATATCGTTCCAAAATTTACATCCTTCATAAGTAATGAAGAATGGTGTTACAAAGGGGTCAACACCGTGTTTGTTGCTACTCTCCATCAGCAGACAAGACGACGTCGCCTGTTTGTACAACTCATTACAATGGTATTGTCTCCGAGTTCTGACAGCTAAGAAAAGCATAACTGGGGGGGGGGGGGAAGGGGAAAACTAAAAATAACAAACAAATAGGGACATTTTTCACCAAGAGTAGCAGTTTCTGCCTTTCTATTTTTTCCTAAAACCCCTTT
>Ga0123352_10020785_pt1 | contig 10462 bp, 2 predicted proteins | sample TergutLab28metaG_FD_89700 | JGI IMG/M metagenome (GOLD analysis project Ga0123352, IMG submission 89700) | Labiotermes labralis P1 segment gut microbial communities from Petit-Saut dam, French Guiana - Lab288 P1 | ecosystem: Host-associated > Arthropoda: Insects > Digestive system > Gut ... | reverse complement strand
ACCTTCTATTCCGAGATTCAAACGGTCATAACTCCGTAACCGTCCAAAATCGGACACATGTTTATATGAACTTTTTTGATCACAAAGACCTAGGAAATCACCTCCTTCAGTTATGCCCTAAAGTCGTGGAACGTCCTGTATGTAATTTTGGATTTTATTTGCTAATGGTTTAATTTTAAGTTCTGATACAGTATCTAGCGACCAGGACGACATGCCAACGGTATAAGCAGTTGCCATGTAAACAGGTTATACCATAACTGTACATAAAACCGTCTTCCTGAAGAGGAACCCACGGGTTCGAAACACGTAGAAGACTTCGTAAAAATTAAAATATTTATTTTTTATAACAAGGTTCATTTTGTTGGTTTATATTATACTGTTATATTACAATGCACGGTGCAAAAACATAAAATAATTGTAAATAATTATGAATCCTTAATTTTTGTGAACTGGATCCTGTATACATGACTTCTCAGACTCAGAATTACCTCTGGTATTCAATACTCTGGTATTCAATACTGTGGTCCTGAACCAAAACAACCGACACTCTACATGAAGACCAATCCGTTTTTTGTGCTATTGATATGAGGCCAAAGAAACAGTTGTCTATCTAAACGTATCATTTGAACATGATCTATTTTACTGGTTCCCATTTAATTTATGGCGACCTTTACGAAACATAGTGGGCCGAGTAGCGTAGTCGGTATAGCGACTGTCTACAGGCTGGACTGTCCGGGGATCTAATCCCGGTGGGGTCGAGATTTTCCGCACCCGTCTAGATCGGCTATGGGGCCCACCCAGCCTTCTGTACAATGGGTACCGGTTCTTCCTTGGGACTAAAGAGCGGCCGGGGCGTGACGCTGACCTCTCACCTCCTTTTATGCCGTGGTCAAGAAAGAGTGGAGCTATACCTCTACTCCCCCTATGGGCCGTACGGCCTGTACAGAGCCTCAGTGCCTGTACAAGGGTGCAATTTTTACTTTACGTAACATAGGTTATGATCAATGGTAAGATTTTGTTAAGATAGGAAAGTGTCTTACAATATGAGCTGTGCAAAACATGGGAAAGAACATCAAAATACTTGATACCCAGCCGAGGTTTTAGGCTCTGCTGACATTTCCTAACGTGTTAATATTACAACAAAATAAACATATCAGCTGTCAGATTGATTTCCACGTCACAGGTCTACTGTAACCTGTGTCTAGTTATCTCACCCCCTTCAGATTTTCCGACAAATATTTCGTATATATTTCTGATTTATCCATTTGTGCTGTATGTACCGTATTTTTAATTGCCTGAATTATATTAGATAAGCATAAATATTACTTTGTTCGTTTGATATTCATGTGTCCGTGCATCGCTGGTATAATTTTAATCTTAGTTACACCCAAAGAGATACAACAACTGCAGCTCCATCTCAGCAGCCACGATACCAGCCAGCAGCAGCACTGTTTGACAATACTTGAAGCTGTGTGTACAGTCATGTGCTCCTGATGATGGGCGGAGGAACCGCCTGAAACATGTAGAGCCTTTTATAAATAAATAAATCCAAATAGTTGCATCTTTTTGGTTGTAATTAAAATTAAAATAGCTTTGCTCCCCGTGATTGAACCAAGTAATTGTGCGTATTAAGTAAATGCGCGAGGCGTCAATGGGAGACTTATTCTTAAGTGGAGGATAATATTGAAACGGATATTAAAAAATGGGAAAATTTGGTGTGAATTGGATTTATATGAATCAGGAAGCGTGAAGCTCCTGGGTTCGAGTAATCGAGGAAATGTTAGCTCCTTAAGAAAGTTCTTTTATCTCCGCTAGAAGGTTCTGCTTCATGCAGTGAGTTAGTTGATTAGGCTTGTAACTAGTATGCTTTCAGCTGTGTTTGGATAATATTGTTTACGTATAGGCAATGTAAACGTTATTAACGTAATGTTAGTTCTTAGTGTTTTGCGGGATTTTCAGTAAAAAACACGAGTCCAGTGCTTTTGCATTATTTTGTGTGGAGAATTTACTGCCCAAGATATGAAGTAAGGATGTGTAAGTTCGTTCGGCTGAGCTAGTCGTTGTTATCCTCAGGCCTTCACTGTAAATGCCGGTCAAAAGTTGAAAGGAGTGAGTTAAGGACTTCCGTTACATATTCAGTATCCTCTCGCGTTAGTTTCAATACCACATCTCCAGCAATGCTCTCTGTTTCTCTGCCTTGTGGAACGCCTGGTGTATATGCACCACTGTTCATATTGATGAAGCAATTTCGGGATTCGGTTTTCAAGCTCTCTTTTGAAGGGTTCCGGCCATTCTGTTTTGATAGTATTTTTATGATTGCGTTGATAGCTGATATTCCCTGCCGTTCCGTTATATTCTCATTACTTTTACGATCTGTTATTCTGTAACTAGCAGTCTGTCTGGGAAAAAGGAATTTTTGCCGTACCACTTCTACCCATTTGTTTTTATATAACTTCCAACGTTAGGACCCATGTAAAATCATAGGAATTTCTATTAATTTACCAAATTTTAGCAAAATTAGTTTTTGTGTTCCCACAGTAGGTTTACACAACAGATGCTTTTAGTCTGTAGACATCTTAAACGTAAGTTTGTAAAGAAATCTATCATCTGTTTAAGAATTTTGTTATGTAAAACAAATTTTCCTCTTGCAGATCTCCAACAACAAATACACTCATTTATAGGCGCGGTCACCAAACAACGGTTCTTAGTTTTATAATGTCTGTCTGTATGCCCTGCTTTCCGTCTGCCGGTCTGTCCGTCTTCACCCTGTCTGTATGTCCACATGTAATACCTCGGCTCCACCTAGACGGATTAATATGAAATTTTATAGTTGACAATTTTTTCTACAACTTGCTGAGAAATTTCAAGTTTAATTAAGACCTGACAAGAATTAGGGTTACTTTAAAGGAAAACCTATACACATTTATAATAAAATTTTACTGAATTATTCTTAGAATCAAAAACACATCACAGAAAGCAATATGGAAAATCAAAACACATATCCTATCTTATGCGTATTGGACCGTGCATCATCTTGATATTTGAATAAAGGTAGAACAACTTTGATGACACTTGCTTTATTATGTCAATTTACTGCTCAAAATGTTTCGGATGTTAATACATCCATCTTCAGGAGCTTGCGACTACTTGGTGCGTTATTGTGTAGGCTGTATTGTGCTGACTCGAGGCGTGTTGGTGTTATGTAACGGGATTGGCTGTTGGTGATGTGGTATCCGAGTTCAGGCTGAGCCTGCACATTAAAAGAGTTGTCAGTTTATATCAGCAAGTATGTTTATGTGTGTTACTGAAATGCAGAACAATTTATATCTGTGACTTTTGAATTTTCCTGTTGCCGGCTCACACACATCAGGGTGTGGTTTGTAGAGAAACACCTTAAGGGGTAGGTGTTACTTCGAGAAGAGCTTGCAGGACATTCACGTTTTGTCACATAGCACTGATCCGAACTGAAGGATCTAAAATCCCTTTACCACTTGTGTGCTAATATTATACTGGAAAGGAACACCTCATTGGACGGGGTTAACATACTATTCAAACGTGAATACACTTTTCCTTTCATCGGGCATCTCTTCGTCCAAGATGTTTAATTAAGCCATTAGGGTGCAGGTTGCCAGATTATTATGTTTTAAAACATAGCTGAAAACTGTCACTCTCTAAACATCAATGCAAGCAATCACGCTGTGACATGGACAGTCAGCGGCAGCTGCAAATCATAACTTGCTCTGTTCAAAACCGAGCGGCAGCGTGAGTTGCGGCCGGCGGTGGCATTTCCGTGTACCTGCTTCAAACATAGTTCTGTGTACACTGAAAGTAAATGCAGGAAGTTAAGTTAAATTGATACTTCCATTTATTATTTATTATGCCTGTTTATTATTTTGTTCTCTTTATTTTCAATAATCCTACCTTTCTATTTTAAGTTTCATGAGGCCATAACTCCGTAACCGTTCAAAATCGGACGCATGTTTATATGAACTCTTGACCTCAAAGATCTGGGAAGTCATGTCTAGCAGTAATGTTCATAAGTCATGAATCACCCTGTATAGTGTCCCAGCAACAAGTAGACAGAACGAAAAGAAATGCTGAACACAAATATGCGCAAATATATATATATTCTTTTTATATATCTGATTAACCTTCATACTTATTTGCTTGATTTGATACCAAAACCTGCTCTGGCTTTTTGTACTAGAGGACACCTTTGTGAGTACCTGCTTGACTTAATTTATTGAGGCTGTAATAAAATGGAAATGACATGTATGCTTATTTGTATGTTATTGCTATATTAATTGCATTTGGATGCATTAATGTCGCTTTGTTATGTTGCTCCCGAGTTCGCCACAAAATGTGGTATGACGGTTATAAAATAGGAATGATTGTATACTTAAAACTAAACATCATTGGACAGCAGACCAATAAATTCTCCTAACAATATTTTCCATATTGAGTACCCATCAACAGAAACCAGAAGTTTGATGTGTCGTGCAATCAGTTACATGCAGCAATGCTGATAATTTACGGACGAATAGAGACGATAAACAAGGAACATAAAAAATATTCTACAAAGAACGGTCACATAATTCGTAGTCTTCAACTGTAACCTAATATAAGGGTCATCATATAAGGAACAATGAGGTTGGAGGGACATACATCATATATGGAGAGATGGGAAATACGAAAACAATTCTGGTGCGAAAATTACCGCCATTTAAGGGGCATGGACGTCAATCAGAAAAATATATTATTGTAAATAAGATGGAAATTTGTTTCAAGTGTGTCATATATAGTTAGCATGATGCGAGTAACTTCCATTACCAGCCCTTTTTGAATAAGATAATGAAGTAATCGTGAGGTTCGTCATCCCCGTTACGTTCTATGAAATAACTAATGTAGATTGTGTGTACTGGTCTGACACAACTGTATTTATTGGTAGAACATGTAGAAAATATTTTCATAGTTACATCGTGCATGTTGTCAAGTCACTCAATTATTATACCAACTAATGCACTTATACAAAATTTACACATTAAAACACTAAAACTGCTCCGACATGTTTCGGACCTAAGACTATCATCAATTAGCTGTATTTCTTAGCCTTGTTAAAGTCACATTAAAAGCCACATTAAAACCAGTCATAAATTAACTTCGTTGTACTAGTAGGATATTGTGCCAGCATGCCATGTTGTGTAATGTTATGTTGCGAAGAGTGCCCGGCTAGCCGGGCACTCTTCGCAACATAACATTACACAACATGGCATGCTGGCACAATATCCTACTAGTACAACGAAGTTAATTTATGACTGGTTTTAATGTGGCTTTTAATGTGACTTTAACAAGGCTAAGAAATACAGCTAATTGATGATAGTCTTAGGTCCGAAACATGTCGGAGCAGTTTTAGTGTTTTAATGTGTAAATTTTGTATAAGTGCATTAGTTGGTATAATAATTGAGTGACTTGACAACATGCACGATGTAACTATGAAAATATTTTCTACATGTTCTACCAATAAATACAGTTGTGTCAGACCAGTACACACAATCTACATTAGTTATTTCATAGAACGTAACGGGGATGACGAACCTCACGATTACTTCATTATCTTATTCAAAAAGGGCTGGTAATGGAAGTTACTCGCATCATGCTAACTATATATGACACACTTGAAACAAATTTCCATCTTATTTACAATAATATATTTTTCTGATTGACGTCCATGCCCCTTAAATGGCGGTAATTTTCGCACCAGAATTGTTTTCGTATTTCCCATCTCTCCATATATGATGTATGTCCCTCCAACCTCATTGTTCCTTATATGATGACCCTTATATTAGGTTACAGTTGAAGACTACGAATTATGTGACCGTTCTTTGTAGAATATTTTTTATGTTCCTTGTTTATCGTCTCTATTCGTCCGTAAATTATCAGCATTGCTGCATGTAACTGATTGCACGACACATCAAACTTCTGGTTTCTGTTGATGGGTACTCAATATGGAAAATATTGTTAGGAGAATTTATTGGTCTGCTGTCCAATGATGTTTAGTTTTAAGTATACAATCATTCCTATTTTATAACCGTCATACCACATTTTGTGGCGAACTCGGGAGCAACATAACAAAGCGACATTAATGCATCCAAATGCAATTAATATAGCAATAACATACAAATAAGCATACATGTCATTTCCATTTTATTACAGCCTCAATAAATTAAGTCAAGCAGGTACTCACAAAGGTGTCCTCTAGTACAAAAAGCCAGAGCAGGTTTTGGTATCAAATCAAGCAAATAAGTATGAAGGTTAATCAGATATATAAAAAGAATATATATATATTTGCGCATATTTGTGTTCAGCATTTCTTTTCGTTCTGTCTACTTGTTGCTGGGACACTATACAGGGTGATTCATGACTTATGAACATTACTGCTAGACATGACTTCCCAGATCTTTGAGGTCAAGAGTTCATATAAACATGCGTCCGATTTTGAACGGTTACGGAGTTATGGCCTCATGAAACTTAAAATAGAAAGGTAGGATTATTGAAAATAAAGAGAACAAAATAATAAACAGGCATAATAAATAATAAATGGAAGTATCAATTTAACTTAACTTCCTGCATTTACTTTCAGTGTACACAGAACTATGTTTGAAGCAGGTACACGGAAATGCCACCGCCGGCCGCAACTCACGCTGCCGCTCGGTTTTGAACAGAGCAAGTTATGATTTGCAGCTGCCGCTGACTGTCCATGTCACAGCGTGATTGCTTGCATTGATGTTTAGAGAGTGACAGTTTTCAGCTATGTTTTAAAACATAATAATCTGGCAACCTGCACCCTAATGGCTTAATTAAACATCTTGGACGAAGAGATGCCCGATGAAAGGAAAAGTGTATTCACGTTTGAATAGTATGTTAACCCCGTCCAATGAGGTGTTCCTTTCCAGTATAATATTAGCACACAAGTGGTAAAGGGATTTTAGATCCTTCAGTTCGGATCAGTGCTATGTGACAAAACGTGAATGTCCTGCAAGCTCTTCTCGAAGTAACACCTACCCCTTAAGGTGTTTCTCTACAAACCACACCCTGATGTGTGTGAGCCGGCAACAGGAAAATTCAAAAGTCACAGATATAAATTGTTCTGCATTTCAGTAACACACATAAACATACTTGCTGATATAAACTGACAACTCTTTTAATGTGCAGGCTCAGCCTGAACTCGGATACCACATCACCAACAGCCAATCCCGTTACATAACACCAACACGCCTCGAGTCAGCACAATACAGCCTACACAATAACGCACCAAGTAGTCGCAAGCTCCTGAAGATGGATGTATTAACATCCGAAACATTTTGAGCAGTAAATTGACATAATAAAGCAAGTGTCATCAAAGTTGTTCTACCTTTATTCAAATATCAAGATGATGCACGGTCCAATACGCATAAGATAGGATATGTGTTTTGATTTTCCATATTGCTTTCTGTGATGTGTTTTTGATTCTAAGAATAATTCAGTAAAATTTTATTATAAATGTGTATAGGTTTTCCTTTAAAGTAACCCTAATTCTTGTCAGGTCTTAATTAAACTTGAAATTTCTCAGCAAGTTGTAGAAAAAATTGTCAACTATAAAATTTCATATTAATCCGTCTAGGTGGAGCCGAGGTATTACATGTGGACATACAGACAGGGTGAAGACGGACAGACCGGCAGACGGAAAGCAGGGCATACAGACAGACATTATAAAACTAAGAACCGTTGTTTGGTGACCGCGCCTATAAATGAGTGTATTTGTTGTTGGAGATCTGCAAGAGGAAAATTTGTTTTACATAACAAAATTCTTAAACAGATGATAGATTTCTTTACAAACTTACGTTTAAGATGTCTACAGACTAAAAGCATCTGTTGTGTAAACCTACTGTGGGAACACAAAAACTAATTTTGCTAAAATTTGGTAAATTAATAGAAATTCCTATGATTTTACATGGGTCCTAACGTTGGAAGTTATATAAAAACAAATGGGTAGAAGTGGTACGGCAAAAATTCCTTTTTCCCAGACAGACTGCTAGTTACAGAATAACAGATCGTAAAAGTAATGAGAATATAACGGAACGGCAGGGAATATCAGCTATCAACGCAATCATAAAAATACTATCAAAACAGAATGGCCGGAACCCTTCAAAAGAGAGCTTGAAAACCGAATCCCGAAATTGCTTCATCAATATGAACAGTGGTGCATATACACCAGGCGTTCCACAAGGCAGAGAAACAGAGAGCATTGCTGGAGATGTGGTATTGAAACTAACGCGAGAGGATACTGAATATGTAACGGAAGTCCTTAACTCACTCCTTTCAACTTTTGACCGGCATTTACAGTGAAGGCCTGAGGATAACAACGACTAGCTCAGCCGAACGAACTTACACATCCTTACTTCATATCTTGGGCAGTAAATTCTCCACACAAAATAATGCAAAAGCACTGGACTCGTGTTTTTTACTGAAAATCCCGCAAAACACTAAGAACTAACATTACGTTAATAACGTTTACATTGCCTATACGTAAACAATATTATCCAAACACAGCTGAAAGCATACTAGTTACAAGCCTAATCAACTAACTCACTGCATGAAGCAGAACCTTCTAGCGGAGATAAAAGAACTTTCTTAAGGAGCTAACATTTCCTCGATTACTCGAACCCAGGAGCTTCACGCTTCCTGATTCATATAAATCCAATTCACACCAAATTTTCCCATTTTTTAATATCCGTTTCAATATTATCCTCCACTTAAGAATAAGTCTCCCATTGACGCCTCGCGCATTTACTTAATACGCACAATTACTTGGTTCAATCACGGGGAGCAAAGCTATTTTAATTTTAATTACAACCAAAAAGATGCAACTATTTGGATTTATTTATTTATAAAAGGCTCTACATGTTTCAGGCGGTTCCTCCGCCCATCATCAGGAGCACATGACTGTACACACAGCTTCAAGTATTGTCAAACAGTGCTGCTGCTGGCTGGTATCGTGGCTGCTGAGATGGAGCTGCAGTTGTTGTATCTCTTTGGGTGTAACTAAGATTAAAATTATACCAGCGATGCACGGACACATGAATATCAAACGAACAAAGTAATATTTATGCTTATCTAATATAATTCAGGCAATTAAAAATACGGTACATACAGCACAAATGGATAAATCAGAAATATATACGAAATATTTGTCGGAAAATCTGAAGGGGGTGAGATAACTAGACACAGGTTACAGTAGACCTGTGACGTGGAAATCAATCTGACAGCTGATATGTTTATTTTGTTGTAATATTAACACGTTAGGAAATGTCAGCAGAGCCTAAAACCTCGGCTGGGTATCAAGTATTTTGATGTTCTTTCCCATGTTTTGCACAGCTCATATTGTAAGACACTTTCCTATCTTAACAAAATCTTACCATTGATCATAACCTATGTTACGTAAAGTAAAAATTGCACCCTTGTACAGGCACTGAGGCTCTGTACAGGCCGTACGGCCCATAGGGGGAGTAGAGGTATAGCTCCACTCTTTCTTGACCACGGCATAAAAGGAGGTGAGAGGTCAGCGTCACGCCCCGGCCGCTCTTTAGTCCCAAGGAAGAACCGGTACCCATTGTACAGAAGGCTGGGTGGGCCCCATAGCCGATCTAGACGGGTGCGGAAAATCTCGACCCCACCGGGATTAGATCCCCGGACAGTCCAGCCTGTAGACAGTCGCTATACCGACTACGCTACTCGGCCCACTATGTTTCGTAAAGGTCGCCATAAATTAAATGGGAACCAGTAAAATAGATCATGTTCAAATGATACGTTTAGATAGACAACTGTTTCTTTGGCCTCATATCAATAGCACAAAAAACGGATTGGTCTTCATGTAGAGTGTCGGTTGTTTTGGTTCAGGACCACAGTATTGAATACCAGAGTATTGAATACCAGAGGTAATTCTGAGTCTGAGAAGTCATGTATACAGGATCCAGTTCACAAAAATTAAGGATTCATAATTATTTACAATTATTTTATGTTTTTGCACCGTGCATTGTAATATAACAGTATAATATAAACCAACAAAATGAACCTTGTTATAAAAAATAAATATTTTAATTTTTACGAAGTCTTCTACGTGTTTCGAACCCGTGGGTTCCTCTTCAGGAAGACGGTTTTATGTACAGTTATGGTATAACCTGTTTACATGGCAACTGCTTATACCGTTGGCATGTCGTCCTGGTCGCTAGATACTGTATCAGAACTTAAAATTAAACCATTAGCAAATAAAATCCAAAATTACATACAGGACGTTCCACGACTTTAGGGCATAACTGAAGGAGGTGATTTCCTAGGTCTTTGTGATCAAAAAAGTTCATATAAACATGTGTCCGATTTTGGACGGTTACGGAGTTATGACCGTTTGAATCTCGGAATAGAAGGT
>Ga0123352_10020784_pt1 | contig 10463 bp, 8 predicted proteins | sample TergutLab28metaG_FD_89700 | JGI IMG/M metagenome (GOLD analysis project Ga0123352, IMG submission 89700) | Labiotermes labralis P1 segment gut microbial communities from Petit-Saut dam, French Guiana - Lab288 P1 | ecosystem: Host-associated > Arthropoda: Insects > Digestive system > Gut ... | reverse complement strand
GTGTGTGGGGGGTGTGTGTGGTGTGTGTGTGTGGGGGGTGTGTGGGGTGTGTGTGTGTGTGTGTGTGTGTGTGTGGTGTGTGTATGTTGCAATTTATAAACGCCTGTAATTTTTTTAGAAGCTAAGTAACTGTATTTCCCTGCTGGAATGTATATTATGGAGTTATTTATTACGAGTTAGTCAACGATGACCCGCATTGAAGGCACCAACTGTCAGCTGTGTCCCGCATTGTCAAATGGGCCAGTTTTTCACTTCAAGTCTATAAGTAGGCAAAAAATGTGAATTTTTTGTGTCTGTGTTGCGAGTATCACTTGGAAATTTGGTTCATAAAAATATTGGTGATTACTATCAAGGGCGAGTTTTACCTTAATGGTTAAAAGTAGGAATCAGAATTCATTTCGTTGAGCTGGGATTACGTCACACGGACGCCATCTGTTTCAGGAGCTGGAAGTTACCTGTTCTCAGCCATCAATTAACGTAGTTGGAAATCGAATTCTTAATTATTTAAGGATCAATAAAACACTTCTGTGAGACTTCAACTTCAGTATTCGTTGGTTTTAATTTCTTTAATTGTTTCCTTTGTTTCGAAAAACACATTTCCTCTTGTTTCATTCGAAGTACATTTTGTTCATTTGTTTCATTTACTTCTCTGACAGGGTTCGAACCGTCAGCCCTACGTTAGACAGTGACGGAGGCGCACTGCACCGTGTCAGCCAAGGTAAGTACTTATGCATACGGGTTTAGTTGATGGTAAACTTTGTGTAACGAAGCAGCAGAATGGGGCAGGAACGTTATACGGCCTGTTAGTTGCTGCTTCAGTCCTTATTTGCGGCTCCTGCTAAGCAACATTTACTATAATTTTACATTGATAAGTTTGGTTAACGTTAAACCCTACAATTGCTATGCCATTTTGCTTTAAGTCTGATGATGACAGTAACTTCTCATTTATCCCTTTAAGATGGAACATTACATGGAGGAGACTGGTCATGACACGTGCGTAGGATAGGCTGGGGATGGGGGTAATCATTTTAAAATGTACTTTAGAGAAATAAAATGTAAGTTGACCGAATTCATCAGGGGCTTGCATGAACGTAATGACAGTCCAGTAGATTTCATAAACTTCTTGACCAGCTAGGTCGTTATCGATTCTTCTTGAAAGAGGTAACGTACTGAGGTTAATAACGTCAGTATTGAGTTTAATTGCTTCAATATTTTGCGCTAAATAGCTCAGTGGCACTTTTATAGATGATGAGAATTGTTGGTCACTATTTTGTTTAAGTGGGGTTTGTAACTACTCTGTCATTTGCCACGATTATAGTGCATCGGTGGTGTTGGAATGAATGGGTATGCGGCTCTGCTGAAATGGCGATGGAACGGTAAAGCCGAAATACTGGGAGGAAAACCTTTCCCGAATCCACTTTGATAAATGTGATGAACTACACATGTAGGCGTACACGTATATAAGGCTTTGTAGAAGCAGGAGAACTCGGATTATTGCTGTGTGAGATTTGAGGTTTTCACGACGGTAGGCGTGAAGATTGCCCGCTCCGGCGTAGTGATGCCTTGTAGTTAAGCGAATAGGTAGACTACGAAAGTTGCGAGAAAAATGCCGCCGCCATTTTCCATATCTTCCCTGATTACAGAGGAGCACGTTTTTAAGAAATAATGGCATCTGTCCATCTATGAAATCGCACACCTGAAGACCGTAATGTTCAATTGTAAACATTATTAATTTTAATAAGACTGCAGTTCCCATTATATAAACTGGTCATATTTGTAGTTTTAGATGTTTTGTTCCCTCATAAATTTACATAAACAAAAAGTAAAATCTACAGTGTGTTCTTTTTATTTCGATACCAAGCACCACAGTTCGTACAGTAGGTCTACTATTAGTCGCTATATGACTCGGCAAATAATCTCGCGGTATAAAGCAAAGTTCTGGTGTGTATGGGGTAAATTCTTAAGTAAGGCAACGCATTGTCGCAAATTAGGAAGGGATTAGGATTATCCCAGAATTTGCTTAGTTGTTTAACTAAGGCCGCCTCTTAGTGTGCTGTAAATACCCGAATCAAATCCAATTTACAGACCTACCCTCCACACATCCTATCGTAGACAAAAATTTATTTGGTTGTGTATTTGTGTACTGAAGACACTGAAGCTGGTGTGTAGAGAGACCTCGTGGGAAAATCTTCCAACCAGTGGGCAGCGAGAGACGTGACATCTAGTGGACACATCCAGATATTAGCTGTCGGACACACTAGGGGAATCACCGTGCAGAGCGTGCTGTTGTAGGGAATAGAAGGCCCAGGAGTACTGAACACTGCGCTTTCAATTCTCTCTTTCGGTAACGGACTTAGGAAGCTGGCTTGATTACTGTGAAATGAATTTCTTCCTAAGTTACAAAATGGCTGACTTTTCTTGTTTCATTTCTGGCAGGGCTATACTTCGAATCGCGGTCTCTACCGACCATATGGCGTACCGTTGTGAGTTCAGCCTAAGTGAGGTTTGAATTCTGTTGACAAAACGGCTGTACCAATTCTTAATTACGTTTAGAAGTAGTTTTTGACGCGATACAGGCGTAGTGTCGTGATATAGGCTGCTGGAGTTTCCAATTCACAGTACAACATTTATTGTCATATATTTCACCTCACTTCAGCTGATGCAGTGTCGTTTAAATGTTCAGGAACCTAATATTAGCTGAAAACTGTCCGTCCTGATTTATTTTGTTCGTTTTTCGATGTTTCTCTCTTCGTTTGCCAGGAAAGTGCGCACAACAGGGAATGCCGGGCAGATTGAGAAGATTAATTTAGTGCTGAATAGTCAAGACATATTTTTATTTTTTATTATTATTTTTTTAAATTTTATTGTTGAGAAGAATTTTTTACTGAAATACTGATTCACTTCTTTCCTGGAAAATGACCAGCTAAATTGAAAAAAAACCGCAAGAATTCACGACGGATGTCTGCAGCTAAGTTAGGCCTGCGTTAAATTTGGCGGACATAACCTCAAAGTTTTGCTTCGTCGCCGTGATTGCAATTGTTAACTCACGTTTAATTTCGTATGTAATTTAGAGATGTATTTGTATTATATTTTCATACAAAATTTCAGATCCATAACACCAATAGTTTATTCGTTACTGGCGTCTGACGAAATTTGAAGGCTATTTTTGCTTGGCAGCCATCTTGTTATTTTACATTCGAAACAAATATTTTATGCAATTTAAGGACCCTAAATGAGCATTTATAATTTTATTGCCGTCTTCAACATCCAGCTTCCGCCATGGAATTGTTACTGATTGTAGTCAACTGAAAATTATGACATGAATTGATGTAGAGTTTCATGAAAATGGGCCATATGTATGAAAACTTGAAATGGGACACACTGACAGCATGGTGACCTTACAGGCCAGTCTTCGGGTTTGTGATGGAAAGCAGATTAAAGGAGAAGCTACTAGCATACTCTACCACAGCCTGTCAAAATAACAGTTCATAAATTGCTGTTTCGCTTTGAATGGTTGAAAAGGAGGCTTTAAATATTAGGGCAATTATAAACATCCGTAAAAGAGATACAAAATATTTTACATATATTTTGGTGGCATTGGCCGACATAAACCGTTTTGAAAGTACACGTTCGTCAAGTTTAGTGGCAGTGTGTGCTGTTAAGCATGTTGTGGTCGACTCGGTGAGTGTGCTTCCCTAAACTCCTGAAATGTTTACAGATTTTGTTACAGTTATACAAAGAAAATGCTTAAAAAAGAAAATAGGTCCTTAATAAAGGTTTCCAGGTTCTGGCCAGGAACTGAAAAGTAAATAAAGATGTACGTAGGTAAGCAGCAAACTTACCAGAAGCTGGTCCACTTTAGCAAAGGAAACAATTCAGAATTGGTGTGGACCCTTTGTGAAAGATCTGTTATTACAAATTGATAGTACTTAATCTGGTTAAAAAATTCCACGCTCCCACGAAATTCAACTGCTTGTTGCCATGTCTACAAAACCCCAACACTGGATCGTTTTCTGAACCAAATGATAACAGTTTCTGCGCCCTGTACCTCTAACGTCCAATGTTAGATAATAATAACGTACATATTTCCAGTTGTCTGTTTCCTCGGAGTTCTCAAACTGAAGTTTGTACAGAATGTAACACGCGTGCTACTTGTACCGCTCTTTCAATTCCTGTTCTTTTAATCACTTTAACGATACTGGAGAGACGTAATTTTTGCAAGTAGGTCTGCCGTACAGTGAAAGCAAGAACATTAAGTTCCATAATTCAGTTATAAAATTATAAACAAGTATACAGTCAACAGCAAGTTTTCCTTACGGACTGTTGGTTTAAGTTTGGGTTTATAACTGACAGGCCTGTGTTGTGGAATATAGTTTACAGTGAAAACATAGATTAAGAGGATCGTATATAACATGCCAAGCTTTCACGGCCTATGCATGCCTTGTAATCCTGTCGGGCGATCAGTCGCGTAAATTTTATTTTTTAAATTTTCGAACTCTATTAGTAACTCAATCCATACGGCGTCGAGTAGTAAGACTTCAGAGGAAGCGTCCAAGGCGTAATCCAGGTAACATTACTGTGTCAGCAGAGGGACGGACGAAAGTCAGTCAAATCGTTCTGTAGCCTAATATTGCTGCTGCAACCACGCATTCGGAAAAGTTTCGTTAGAGACCGCCAGGAATTGGTTGTGATGACTGCAGGAAAGGTAGGTCTCCGGAACGGTGGCTTTAATGAATGACGTTCTGTCAGCCTGAGGGGTTATTAAAGTCGGGAAGGACGAGAGGGTGAATATAGAGCGTACGGTCAGTTGGGAAGGAAATGGTTGTGACTGATTTAAATGTGCGTGTATTCTCCAGATAGGTGTGAGGTAATAAGAGAGGAGGGAGGCAGATTTGGTCTGCTGGCGTTCGAAATCTGTTTATTCAGTCCACGCTCATCCGATTATCTTACTGGTAATGGATATTTCTACGAGTTGTGTTTGGTATTTATGTATAAAACTGCGCAGGGGGGAAAATCTAGCGTGAAATTTTCACATTTTTATACAGCATTTCTTCTTCTTCTTTTTTTTAGTACAGTACTATAATTTAATGATCCCATAGAACCGGGTGGGTCATTAGTGTGGGTGTGTATGTATCCCAGACATTAGGAATGGTCTTTTTGTGCTCTATACCTCGTGTTCCATTATATAAACGCTGCTTGTCATTTGCAGTCTTTTGAGATGGAAAACACACAGTGAGGAGAGGAGTAGGGGGAGAGGGTGTTGGAAGGTAGGGAGAAAAAAATTGGAACTAATCGAGCAGAACTCAATTCATTGTTGGGACGTCTGGAGCAGATTTTAAAATAAAGTGTTCCTGCACGCAGCATGATCCGGGTTTGGTGAAAGGCAGCGGGTAGAAATTATGCCGCGAGCAATGCAAAGAACTATGTTGGCACGATGCTCCCTGCCTTTGGCTTTCTTCACATCTGTAAAGTTCTGTTAAAGGTGATCGCTAAAAGTAGCATCAGTAAGCGTGAGGAACGAATGGGAATGACGTTCCTAAATGTACCTGGAAGAAAGTTAGTGTCTAAACGGCGTTGTAATCAAGAAGGGTGGGGTGGACTGATTACATAGCACGCATGGGAATGTGAGAATGCGGTGTTTTACAATTTTATTTGTTAGATATGGAGGAAGGGCGCCACTTGGCAAGCAGGAATAAATGTAGGGTAATATCCAAATGTATCTTAAAATACACCATTTCAGTCATTTTCGTCCAAAATATGTATTTCTTAGAGGTTCAGCAGAAAGAAAAGTAGCAAAGTAGCGGAATTTCTCTTATAAATCAACCCGTGAAGAAATCCGGATGCTGGTTATCCGTATCGTCAACTATCCTGATTAGCTTGGCCCTTCTTGTATATCTGTCGAGAATTCCACAAAACTAACTTGCTTTGAAATTACCGGTTATCGGATCAAGTACAGTATAGTGTTATGGCTTCTAGAACTGCAAATCAGGCGTGATCGAAAGGTTTAGGCGGAGGTAAACACTGTAAATAGTAACATCCGAACGTCAAACTGCTATCTTCTTCGTTAAATGATTCATACTGCTAATTTAGCTTATTTTCAAAGAAAAATTAAGTTACCCGGATTTCCTGCATTTCCGGATGGCTCACCGTCCCAATTAATCCGGATAGGTGGAGTTCTACTGTACATAGTTCTGCTGTACATAGTTCTCAGGTGATCACATTCCAGGTAATTGCAATATTGGCAAGAGGGTTCTAACGCACAAAACGTAATTATAAAGATCAACAAGCACAAAAAATGTTTAGATGTTTATCCATTTTATTTCAGGGAGGACACTATTGATTTTTTTGTGCCAGTGTGACGTTACTGTCACAGTTTGCAGCTGTGTCCCAATAACACGTATGTTCTGTATTGTGTTTTCAGGGGTAACTTCACGAGTTGCAGAACTGTTTAACCATGTGAAATAGGGAGATGTCTTATTTTGGGCACATTTTAATTTAATATGGCGTTTGCAATGCACTTCCACAGGTTATGTGTTTTTTCTTATACAATACAAATTTACACTCTTGTTTAAGAATTGGTTTTAGAAATGCCGCATTCTCATGTGGCCACATTTTTATTTTTTACCTTATCCATATTATTTGCACTGTTGGAAAGCCACGATTCCTTTCAGCATTTCTGAAACAGTAGGACACGTTTCTTCCACTGATCTAACACCAAAAATATTCATACTACAGGAGCCAGTGCTTCTAACTGCAATATTACTTTCTTAGCACCGAAAGGGTTAAATTTATCGGTGAATTTCAGAGACAGGAGGAATCACTAGGAGATTAAGAGCACTTACATGCCGTAAGAAATATGTGATGTCACTGAAGGCCGTCATTACTTACGTTTCTAACTGTATAATACGGCATTAAAATGGTCCATGCAAGCGTGAAGTATCAGGCGTGACGCAGCATTAAATATCTCTCGTTCCAACCGTTCTGAATCGCCCATTGCAACACAGGAACAAGGGGTAAATGGGCTGTGAATAAAAGGAATAGGCCTACTGCTGGTCTTCAGTCAGCTAGACCTGTAGGCAGGAAAGGAAGCTGTACGTGTTGTTTGTAAGTTTTCAGGCTTTCACAGAGGACGTTAGAACACCGTCTAAGATAATACGTTTGTTCCGACGTTTCGGAGGAGTGGTAAGATGATGGGTGAACGATGATGAATCGATGTGAATTTTGGAAAAAGATCTGTTCTCCGAAATAAGGCTGCGAAAACTTCATATCTCGCAAGCAGCTGTGCCCTAACCAAGGCAATAGCCCTCCAGTTGCCTAGATGGACTGAAAACAACCATGATAAACCTCAGTCAGGGTGGTCTGTGTCCAGGTGGAGATTCAAAGCGCGAACCTCCCACAAATGGGGAACATGGCCACTACACCCAGCTGCTTGATCCGTCTACGTAAATAATCTGGGCCTTTTAGCACTGAATTTCAGGAAATTTAATGTTCGTATTGAAGGTAATGGAACGAAGTAAACGGTTGGCCAGATTTGACGGCACAAAGTTGTGCGACATTGCGACATCGCGACAGTAGTATTCTGTCAGTCAAGTGTCACATTCCTCATCGTTTACCACTACCAAAGACAGTAGGAGACTGAAGGATGAAGACTGGTTAGTCAACTATTTTCAGTCAATGCACACAGATTAAGTCGCGATGTCACTTTCTGCTGTATGAAATGTGGCTGTATCTGCAGTAGAACAATAGAAGAATTGAGATTTGACGAAATAATTAAATAATCAATTTACTGCCTATGTAACGTCAACAATCATCAAGCCACGTAGAAGTGGTACCAGTGACGTTCTACGTATTATTGAAGTTGGATTTGGTTGAGGGTGGTCATCTTTTCTCCCCAAAAAGCACACATCCACCCTAGTCTTCATTTTGTGGCAGGTAGGGTGGCCAGCCCTCAGAACCGACCTGGACATGGTGAAGCATTTAAAATTTTTCCTTACCGGGAATCGAAAACCAACCGCCAATTTCGAGCTATTCCTTCCTACGGGATTTAATGAATGCTGCTGGTGGGACGTTCATAGTGTATATCCTTCGTGTAATATTGTTAGGGTGATTAAAGGAAGAAACGGAAGATGGTCCAGGCATGTAGCACGCTTGGGTGAGCTGAGAAGTACGTACAGAATTTTGCCCGAGAAATCTTAAAAGATGTAACCGATGTGCACAAGTAGGTATAAATCGGAGACTAGTGGCAAAACATGTCTTAGAAATCTAGAAGTTTAAAGCTGGGATCTCAGTTAAAGTGGCTCCTGATAGCGTTCAGTTATGATATTCTGTAAGCACTGTGGTGCTTCTGCTGGCTCCATCAAAACGGGGTTCGCTTACGACAAATTTACGCAGTAAGGTAATACTGGGATCTATACGGCATTGTTCGGATGGTTACATCAAGGGGGATGGGATGGGCAGAGCACAAAGCTATAGCTTACGTGTAGATGTATCTCGGGTCGAGGGTTGTCACGGGGAGAAAGCACTCGGTAGATCTAGGAGTGGATGGGAGGAAAATATTAAAAGTTTTTTTTTTCAGAGAAATAGTGTGTGAAGATGTGTACTGATTTATGTATTTCAGAATAGGAGGCGGTGGCTGACTGTTGTGAACATGTTAATGAACATTCAGATACCATGTACTCCAGACGATGAGAAGCCTACCGACCTTTGTAGACAGGATGTGTTTGTACAGTGCACCCCTGCTGTATTGCGCTCGGAACAAGACTTCTCGCCTCCCTTCGTGTAATGCAGGGCAGGGGTCTGCAATTGCAAGGGAAGTAGGAAGCAAGTTTCGTGTTGAGGGTTCTTTAGACATGAGTCTGACATCTTGTTAACTTTATGAACGCATCACGAACCAGACCACCGAAACACGGAATAACCGTCTGTGGGGAGCGTGTATAGAAAAAGGTGTTGCAAGATTCCGGGTATTCACAGAGGACTACAGGCAATGCTGTGCAGCCGATTCATTGGAGTAGTGATGCCGTGCGACAGGTTTAAGCAGTTGTTGTTGTTAGAATATTTAAAGTCAATGCACTAAATTTACAGTCACTATATCCATATCAGTAAAAACTTGTTCCGGTATTTGACTTTAAAATGACCTATGATGCCGGAACACGCAGTCATCAAATTTATGGAGTCGTGTGTAGAAGGTTTTATATAAAACAGTTGTGTTGCGAAGGATGCAGAATTTTCAGTGATATCTTATTGGGCAGATAGCCGCTGAATTTTATTTACTGTATATTAGAGATCTGTGCTAAAACTCGTGAGGCGAATTTAATCAAAGTGTTTCGTAACGTCTGCGCGGTACGAAATGTATTGTACTTTTATTTTAAGGATGATCCAATAGGTAAAAATTGAATGAAACGGAATTACGTTTACTGTATCTGCAGATTACCAATCCTACGTTTTACCTTGCCTCCACTTTCAGAGATTCTTTTAACAGCATAATAAAAACAACTATACTGTGAGGTGGGGGCGGATGTTGCAAACACCTTCAACCAATAGGTTTGCAAAACTTTCATTTCTTTTTGTGGAATGCAAAGCAACAAAACTTCGACCTCTTCAATTTTATATTTACGTTCGACATTATTTTAAATTGTCTACAGACACAGAACATTGAATTGTGTACTTGTTAATGCTATTATGAATCGTTTTGAACATGTGTGTAATTACTCTTTGGTGCCTGGGAAAATGTGATTATGTAGGTCTAATCGTTATCACACATAACTATCATGAGTGTTATATTTTCTGGCTTCCTTCTGTATGTGCGTTTTGAAGTATGTATGTAATATATGATTTTATACACATATCTAATTCTTCAGGCGTATTTTATTTGTTAGTAATAACATTCTTGTAGCAGTCATTATTATTATTTTCATCATCATCATCTCCTTTATGCAGGGTATTTGTACTCATATTCCTGAGACAAACTATGTCCCTAGGGACTACAGTGTTGCGGCTATTCTGTTGTTGCTATTCATGTTGCTTATATCGTTAGTTTCAGTGTTGACTCTATTGTACTTTTACATTAGTACTTTCCGAAGTATGTGTGCAGTGCCCAATATGGCTGTTTTCTGTAGTACCTTGACTTCAAGATTTCCTGGTATGTTGCTCACGTATTTTCTGAATGACTTTGAAATAGTCCCAGTCGCCCCTGTTATTACTGGTATCACATTTGTTTTTACATTCCACATGCGCTGTATTTCTATTGTAAGGTCTTTATATTTTAGAAACTTCTCAGTCCTTTTTAATCACATTTCTGCCTCCTGAGATTGCAACGTCTATTAACATACACGTTCCCTTTTCATTATCACGGATTATAATGTCTGATTTGTTGTTGGGGATAGTTCTGTCAGTTTGTACTTGTTGATTCCACAATATGATTTCCTTGCCTCCTTGACTTGTTTCTACTGATTTTGGCACATGTT
>Ga0123352_10020783_pt1 | contig 10463 bp, 5 predicted proteins | sample TergutLab28metaG_FD_89700 | JGI IMG/M metagenome (GOLD analysis project Ga0123352, IMG submission 89700) | Labiotermes labralis P1 segment gut microbial communities from Petit-Saut dam, French Guiana - Lab288 P1 | ecosystem: Host-associated > Arthropoda: Insects > Digestive system > Gut ... | reverse complement strand
ATGTGCTCAACATGTTTTGGACATTAATATATCCATCATCAGGAGCTTGCAGCTATTCTGTTGAATTACCACATTGGTTGTGTTGTTCTTAGTTCGATGTGTGTTGGGGTTTCAGTGCTACACGGATACCACTCCAACCCAACAACACTGAAACCCCAACACACATCGAACCAAGAACAACACGACCAATGTGGTAATTCAACAGAATAGCTGCAAGCTCCTGATGATGGATATATTAATGTCCGAAACATGTAGAGCACATAAGAAGTGACATAAAATAGCAAGTGACATCAAGTTGGTCTTTTATTCTTCAGCTGTCAGTATGATGTTTATTGTACCAGGTTTACCCTCATGATATGTTTATAAAATTTTTGTAGCAAAAATAAATTGCCCGAAAAAGGTAAATTCGAAAGAAAGGAAACTTTTAAAAAAAGAAAAGCTCTGTTGCTTATACAAATATTATTAATACCATTACTACTCACCAAGCTGCTATGGTGTAGCAGTACAACACATGTGCATTTGGTGTGTTAAACAAGTGACTCTGAGAAAGGCCAAAACACATTCCGCAGCATCTAGTTAATACATTGGGGAAGAGACAAAATATATTTAGACAGTCAACTGAAAATATAAGCCATTGATGGTAGTAAGGCTATTTTTGTTTGAGAGAATAACAGTCATAGACAGCATTTCTTTTGCAGCAGTACTGCTTATTTTGTTGTATTTTCTGAATTTGATTCAGCAATATATTTACAGCAAACGGCCTACAGCTGAAGAAAGTCATGAGCACCGCTGGTTGTTGCCAACAGAATTCATGATCAAGAAGAGGGAGCGTGCTGTATTTCTAGGGAACAGGTTAAAGGTAAGTGGCATGATATGTATCAACATTAGTACTGGAAATTAGTATGCATTGTCTAAGCTAGTTCAAGAGAGTCTTTCAGAAGTTAAGAATATGTAAACACATGACTTTTGAGAGGCAGAAAGCAAGCAGTATGTCTGGTTTATGGTCTGCAGTTAAATTTACTGAAGCATGTACACTGGCAATATCTTATTTTACTAACACTTTATATTTTTGTATTTCTCATATTGTAGGGAAACCTCATCTATGATAAGTTGCTAAACTTAGAGGCTGAAGAGAAGGTAATTTTTTGGGGGAAAACATTTAACAAATACCTGACATATTCACTGTTTACATTAGAATTTATATTGTCAACCAGAATATTCACACATTTCAGCAAACTTAATAGTAGGAACTCACTAGAATAATTACATATTTTTATGATCTAATTTGTTTCATGAGTGTCATGAACCAATTATGTTTTGTCAGTTACAACTGTGGAAGTGTATTTTTGGGAAACATTGTAGCACTGGGGATGTAAGAGAGGACTCTGAAAGTGAGTGTGCCAGCACATGGTGTTTGTACACTGCAAGCTGCAACTGTTCTGTGGTACATTTGTAGGAAACACTTCACAGCCATTCATGTTAGAATTTCTTAAAATAATTTTCGCTGAGTGTATGAATTACTGACACTGAATTAGTACTGTAGGAATGCCTTTACGCTGACTGTATCAGAAAGCTGGAGATTTGTGTGATGTTTGAGTTGGTCAAATCGTAGTTACTGGTTGCTGCATGGTCTAAGTCATAGGTCTGCAACCGTTTGCTGTTGGGATTGCAGGATCGAATCCCACCAGGGGCATGGATGTCTGTCTCTTGTGAATGTTATGTGTTGTCAAGTAGTGGTCTCTGTAACTGGCTGATCCCTTGTCTAGAGGAGTCCTACTATGTATGTGTGTGCACATGCATGCATGCATGCGTGCACACACAAGTTCTGTTGCTGTATTGTTTATATGTACAGTGTGTTCTATCAGCACATTGCATCACATTACACACAGACATGCATGCATGTGCTCAGTGCACATTCTGGATGAAATTAAAAGGGAAGCATGAAATAGTGCCATGTCCTTATTTATTCATCCTTTGCCAAACAGGACTTCTCGGAGGAATACCATTCACGCCGGGCAGAAGAAGCTACAAAGTCTGAGTCACTCACAGGAGCTTTCGGGGGCCCAAAAAGTCTGGTACGGTCTAGCAGCATTCAGGACGAGCTGTTTACAACATTTTAATTGCAATGGAGTGAGTGTGCCTGGCTATATTCATTGCATGACATTGCCATCACCAGAAGTTACTATTGATAAGGCTTCAATGGAGAAGTTTATTTATGTCTTACCTGTCAACAAAAGGTCCTTAGCAGAAGTATTGTATTATTAATTCAACAGCTAAGTAGAATATTAAGTGACAGAAACTTGTACTCCCTTTGAACCTCAGCACATGTTTAATTTTCAAAATAGTCTGTGAACATCATTATTTGTTATAAATTATTTTTGCTTAATGGTCTATATATTTGTGTCTTTGAATGAAGACTTCATGCATTCAGTAGCCCAAAACTTGATCTCATCATTTTATTTTCCAATTTTTTTGTTTTTCTTTTGTTTTTGAGGTTAGAGGGACGAACAGGAGGTTAACCATTCTCACTTTCATATTGTATTATTGTCTTCTTGTCAGCAATGCAAGTGTGTTGTGAAAGGTTGTAAAGAAGTTGTGTATGAAGTGCGTATTTAAAAAACCTTCAGTGTTCATAGCACTTGATCCATATACTAAGTGCAGAACAACAAAGGTTGCGTATTAATGCCATGTTACACTCGTTTCTGAATCACTGAACAATTTATTTCATTAGCATAACTGGTGGTCTACATGTAAGGTGTTAGATGTCTGTGGAAGAGATTGGAAGTGTCAAAGTGGATTTTTCTGCTTGCTGTTACCTTCACTTTCCTCAGACAAAAGAACTTTATGACTGAGTAGCACCAGGCACTTGTAATTTGTAACCCATGCTGATCTGTAGGTCCCATCTTTTTGGTCATCATCCTCAGCATCCCACTCCTATTACCTTGTAAATTCCTTGGCCCTAGAAGTAGACTGTTTTTCACCAGTTCTGACGCAACATTGACTAGGAAAGATGGCCAAACAAAGCAAGTAAGAAATATAACTTTACTGAAGATGGATCATCATGACGGCTCTGGGTATTTTTTTCACCCCACCTAGTGTTCTGCAAATCTACACAATCCTATTCCTGTACATTTATTTCTCTCATTAATTAGTTGACTATTATTGACATGTGTTAGCACACAGTTAGTGGTGTACAATTACAGGTAACCATCAATTGTTCTGTATGTTTCCATCTGGTTGGAATGGATGCAAAATGCAACGAACGAAATTGTTGTCGATTATTGCACAATAATGTACCAATACCAAAAAAATAAAAAATAAAATAAAAGTTATTTTAACATCACAGTGAACTTACTGTTCCAGAGCCTCATCAAGGGGCATCCATTGAAAATCTAGATGTTACTTTATTTCAGGAGAAAATTCGTAATTCTTTTTCAGAGTCATCCCTACACTTGCACCTGTGTGTCATAAATTCACTATCTTAACAAAGATTATCCAGACTGTACTGAAAGCACTGTATTCGAAACTGTACTCTGTGATGAAGTTGTTGTTATAATTATGCTCAAAGTTATACAGTATTACCAGTTTGTAGATATTAATCCTAATTTCCCATGCCATTTATATTGAAAGTGTTGAGTGATGTCACAGTGGTGTGAATGTGCCCATTCTTTTGCTTGCTGTTGAAACAAGGGAACACATGTTCAAAGATCCAGCCTACTGTCTGTTAACTAATATTTAAAATTATAATATGTTGACAGTAACATATGTCTCTTTTGCTAGCATGGTGTTTGATGTAAGTAAAGGACAGGGGTTCTGCTCCAGACATCTGACCATCCACCACCCACTCAGCAGTCCACACGCTCCCTACTCCATGCACTCAGTCTAACCATCTCCCACCCCCACAACAGTTGCACAACAGCTGTACTAGTAACATGGCTGATGGAGGTGTCCTCAGTAACATTTATGGAATTGAAGACAGGGCACTACACCAACATCATGTATGTAGCACTGTCAGAAGCGTGATGCCAGTGCCAAATCAGAATCTATTTGTGTTCGGATGCACAGTGTCACTGACAGTATGACACATACTTCATGATCGTTTTTAGGTGCGTTTCAAAACTGTGAAAAGCAACTATTAGTTTTGTCATGTCCGTCCATCTGACTGTCTGTCTGCATGGAACTGCTCAGCTCCCACTGGACAGATTTTTCATGAAATTTGGTATTTGAGAACTTTCAGAAAACTGTCTAGAAAATTCAAGTTCCATTAAAATTGGACAAGAATAATGGGTACTTTACATGAAGACCAATAGACATTTTTTATCATATTTCGCTCAATTCTTCTTAGAATTATAAATGTTTCAGACAACAGTTGAAGAGGAAATCACAACACATTTTCTGTACATTAACTTTTTTTTATCGCACCATTTATGAGATAATGTGGAAAAATATTGTAGAGTGGGGCAGGCCACAGATGACAATATGGTGAATGCCAATTCCATGCTGGATAAGGGCTACACCCACACACACACACACACACACACACCCACACACACACACATACACACACACACACTCAGAAAATATACCTGTAATACTTATTGCTTTTCCACTACAAGAATGGCTGCAAGAACACACTTTGTTGTTACGGTATATGTACATTGCCTGTCTTGTTATTCCTGCAGAAGAGGTTAAATCATATTGTAACATAGGCCTAATGCATTTACTCATAAAGCAAACTCCATAGTACATAATTTTTGTAGTTTGTTGTTCATAACATTTTTTTAACTTCTTCTTCTTCTTCTTCGTCTATGGCGCTACAACTCTGAAAGAGTCTTGGCCTTGTCGACAATAGCCTTCCATTTAGAGCAGTCCTGTACTTGTTCTGCCCACTTCACAAGCTTAATTTTCTTCAGATCATTCCTGACATCATCATCCCATCTAGACTTGGACCTTCCAGCTGGTCTTCCTGTGAATGGTTTCCATTTGTGTATTCATTTTTCCTGCTTTCAGCATTGTCATTATGTTCCAAGTCCCCACATAAATCGTGTCCTTTCTTATCCATTTAACTCATGTAGGTTGTCTTCGTATTATCGGCCTTTCATTCCTTTGTCGAGAATTTTTAGCATGTCAAATTTTCCGAGACGAGGTTGCTGGCCTTGTGCTCAACCCTCGCTACCTTGGAGGACTTAGGATTATCTGTCAGGGTTGTCTCCCTTAGCTGGTTTGTCCCAATTATCGCGTCACGAACTCGCGTCTCGCCCTTGCATGGCTTGGCCGTCCGAAGACGTTTCCAGGGTCAATGGAGGGGACATGCATGCTTAGGACTTGGCAGGAGTAAGTGGCATTTCTCAGGTTTTAATGGCACAGACACACTAGCAGGGTATGTGCTCCTGAGACCACGTACTGCCCCTTTGACCCCCATATTTTTTTAACACTTCTGTATATTTTGGATTGACTCTCAAGACCAAGGAATGTCACATGAATTTAATTAGTTTGCTAATAGGCAAAGAATATGTTCATGTCTTTGAGGATAGAATGCAGGACATGTTCACAATACTTAGATATGTAATAAATCTTTCAAACAGGTGGCAACATGCAAATAGTTGGGAACAACTGTAAGAATTCAAGATTTTGTCCATGAATTAATTAAGAGCATATTGAAATCAGGGAATACCTGCTACAGTTTGTCCCAGAATCATCTCATTCACTATCCAAAAATATAAAGATTACAATATACAGAAGTGTAACTCAATTATTACACCAACCACTGCACATATATAAAATTTACACATTAAAACATTAAAAATGCTCTTACATGTTTCGGTCCTAAGACCATCATCAGGGAGCTATATATTCCTTGCAACAACACCCAACTTGTACAACGAAATTAATCTGTGACTATTTCTAGTGTGACTAGCAAGGAAGATATAGCTCCCTGATTATGGTCTTAGGACCGAAACATGTCGGAGTGTTTTTAATGTTTTAATGTGTAAATTTTATAAATTTTATATATGTGCAATGGTTGGTGTAATAATTGAGTAACTCGACAACATGCACGATGTAACAATAAAAATACAGAAGTGTAATTCTGTCTGTTGTCTTCAATGGGTTTGTCACTCAGTGTCTCACACGGAAGGAAGAGCAGAGGCTGAGGACATCTGAGAACAGGATGCTGAGGAAGATCTTTGGATCTGAAAGGGAGGAAGTAACAGGAGAATGGAAAAAATTGTATAATACAGAGCATCATGATTTTTACTTCTCTTCCAATATAATGTTGAATAAATCAAGGAGAATGAGAAGAGTGGGCTATGTGACAGGTATATGAGAGAACAGAAATGCATACAGTTTCAGTGGAGAAGCTTGAAGGAAGAGACAGTTTAGAAGGCTTAGGCATGGAAGGGAGGATAATATTAAAATGTATTATACAGGAATAGGATGCAAGGGCATGAACTGAATTAATCTGAGTCAGGACAGAGACAAGTGATGGACTCTTTCAAACATGGTAATAAACCTTTGGCTTCCATAGAGTGTGGGAAGTTTCTTGAATAGCTGACCAAATATTAGCTACTCAAGAAGGACCCTGCTGGGTGGAATTAGCTAAAATGACTGTGCCTTCATACATTATTGAATATTACTTGATTATGGTGAATGCTGCATCCAATTGTAAGGGATATTTAATTGCTATATGCTCGATTTATATTAAACTGCTTTTGAGCATTTACATTTCTTGTGTACATTGATATATATTACAGAACAGAGAACATACGTAATTTCTCAGTATGCGTTCATCATCTTTCTGCACAATGCCATGCGGTCTCTTTGCAGGTCACGTTGCATGCTCACTTCTTTGTCAATCTTCAGATAGAGGTTGTCTGTCTTTGTCATGTGATTCCATTTCTCATTCAGCTCTGATTCCATCCGAGATGTGGGATCGCTGTAAGCATAAGCGTACTGTAAAAGTTTGCAGATGTAAATAAAAAGGAAGTGAATAGTGCTTTTTTTACACATATTGACTTAGAGAAGACTGGGTATGCATTCTTCTCACATTATTTGTGATTCTTGAAACAGCTTCAAAAGGTTTTGCAGAAATTGATAGTGGTTTGGAGATTTGTTTGAACCCTGAAGTCTGGATGCTAATAGTATTAATGATTCCAGTAATATTTAATAAGTACATGCACATGTCTTTCATGATGAATAATTTGCTGTAATTCCTCACACTCATATCTAGTTTACACTGCATGAGAAAAACCTATTCTTTTTTGTAGTATTAATAAGGAAGGTAACTACAGCAGTTATGCCAGTTTTGTTGTAATTTCCAGTTGTATTATCTGCATTAAAAAATTAAATGAAGATTTCTATTTTGATACGGTGATGAAACCAACATATTTGTATAAGCATTGAAGAGTGTATGCATTTATATGCATTTACTGGTATCCTCGCCATTTCAAATCAACTTAATGCGCGATCATGGATTTTAGTTTCATAGTTAAGCACCAAGAAATTGGAGAAGCCCACTGCCTCCATCTTTATTCTCCTAATTTGAAGATTGCAGGCAGCAGGTTCTTCTACCTGTGTACTAGGATACAAGCTGTCACATCCTAGGAGACAGTAATGTTCATCGTCATCGCTGTGAGAGCCTCAAACCTCACATGGGAAAAGAAATCACTGGTTCTTTCTATGGATTTTCTAGCATAGTTACCACAGCTAACTTAATACAAGATATATATTATTTTATTATCTCCATCAACAATTTTTTAAGAGTAAGGAAGCTTTTAAAATGTTAGAAACCTAATGGGCCATCTACTGTTATGAAATATTCTGTGACTTTACCCATATTTAGCAAAGTTGGCCCACATCTTGACCATTCTTCGCAACACTTTAACGTCCTGGGATTCTGTATCCAGTTCTGGAGCAGAGTGTACATGAAACAGGTATCCAAGGTCATCGGCATGAATAGGGCCTAAAATGTTGATCCAGTAGTCTTGTTAAAACCCTGTAAATCTTATAAATCAATTATTCTCAACAGAGACAAGGTTACCATTGTGTGAGTTTAACCTGGTAGGAATTCATTCATACAGGTTTGCTGACAGCTTGCAAGCAGGATCAGGACGTTCCATCCTGACTTGTATGACATATACCATCGCTGTGTGTACAGTGAAAAATGCCTGATGATGGACAGAGGAACTGTCCGAAACATGTAGAGTTTGATTCCAAAAATAAAAATAAATTTGAGAAATTAGTGCATCTAGTTGGTTTTATTATAAGAAGTGCATATTAACATATTTTAATTTGTGATTGTTATTGAACTTGACCCATTATAAGTATGGGATTGTTTGTAATCAGGATGAAAGTTGTATGTGGAATTCAGTAGCCTCTAGTATCTCCCCAGGACATTGCTACAGCAAAATCTTGAAAAAAACCTCTAAGGGAGATGGACTATTGTTTAGTAAATAGTTTCAAAGTTGTTAATGTAATATTTGTGGTGCTGACAGATGAGTGATGTAGATGTACTGTTTTGCCAAGAATTATGTTCGTTTGTGTAAATAATGAAGATTAGAGAATCACACCTGTTGTGTTTTAGACCAGACTAACAAAGCAGTTTACTTCCTTCATCTTAGTATATTTGTTTAAAGTATATCTGTGTTGGTATATCATTTAATTTCTTCAGTTGCAATTTTGAATGTATCTGAGTACAATAATTCTTCACATGAAAGTTTTGGTATGGAGTGTAATTACTGGCGTTCAAAAGAACTAATTATATAAGTCATATGAAATTAAATTATTTTGCTTAGCAGATAGTTAGGAAGAGAAATTTAATTTAAAAAGTTGTATAGAGGATTCCTAAAATTGATATTTCAGACTTCGTGTTTCTCATGTCTTTTCACACTAAAAATGATGGCAACAAGGAAAATTGTGACAAAATTGGATATTTTAAGAGCCTGTTTCACCTCCATAAGGTATCCAGGGACTGCATATGTTTTCATGATGTGGTGCTTAACCCCTAAATGCTGGCCCTGGTGAGCTGGACATCATAACATGCAGCTTGCCTGAATGAACCAGACGTTCATGAGAGCATTTAAGGGCACTGTAATATTAAAACCCCTCCATCCTGGACCGTATGTGGTATTTAAACCCCAGTTACAGTGAAGGGTTAATTAGTTACAGTGAGAACTCTGGATTTTACCACTTCAGTATGCCACTAGAAATAACAGCAAAGGTAGCTAATTGAGCCCACTATTTAATACGAGCCATCCCGTTGTGTTGTGATAATAAAGTGATATTTATTACCATATAAAAACACAACATATATAATCAATAATATGATAAAACTTTGTAGCTAACTTCAAGGTGACATGTTTCGGCTGTAAAACAGCCATCATCAGGCCAAAGTAGAACACAGCCTAGGTACATGGAAAGTGTGCACTCTTTGGGATTCCATACAGAGCACACTTGTACCTTGTGTACATTCTACTTTGGCCTGATGATGGCTGTTTTACAGCCGAAACTTGTCGCCTAGAAGTTAACTACAAAGTTTTGTCATATTATTGATTATATATGTTGTGTTTTTAGGCGGTAATAAATATCAATTTATGAGCCCACTATAATAGAAGAAATGCAGCATTACTATAAGTTCTTCTTAAATGTTAAGGCTGAAATTCACCAGTACCAAAACTCACCTTTTTTGGAGGCCAGTAAAGGAAGTAGTTGCTTCCTGAATGCCAAATCACCATCATAAATGAAGTAATAGTAGTATACTGGGGATGATGATGTTGCTGCATGCCCTTTCCCGGTTTGATCCACTCCACAGAGAAACAATATATCTGTGAGCAGCTGTGTGCAATAAACATTATGTTTGTGAGCTGTCAACATTATGTCTTAGCTGCTGCATGTTCAATACATCTGTATGTGAGTGTGTGTCTGTGTGGAAAGAACATTACAGCTGTGGGCACCCATTTTTGAGAAACATTACATCTGTCAGCAGCTGTGTGTAATGAACATTACAGCTCTGGGCAGCAATATTCGAGAATGGTATCTGTATGCTAGGGTATAATGCAAAGAGAGGGTAAGGACCGCAACCCCCCCCCCCCTTCTGCGTTCAAAAACAAGAGAGCCACCCAGCTAAAGTACGATCCATCTCCAGAAAAATGAAAGTTATGTGCTTCTTCAGCAATAGAACTTAGCATGCCCAAGTCCGGGTCTTAAATCAAGACTGTAAATCGTTAGCCTAAGCGCAAAACCAGGTATAATACTGTATAAGGTACTTGAGGGTTTTTTGACCGTGCATCTTGCTCATGAAATAATGTGAAATGCCAACTTTATGCAACTAGGTAATTTTATTGATGTGTTCTTAGCTGGACATGTTTCGGGTACATACGCCCATCATCAGGAGCATTAGATGTTGAGTTGCAGCATATGGTTTTCTGCACCGAGTTTGTGGATGGGTGGTGGTCTTGAGAGCCGCT
>Ga0123352_10020782_pt1 | contig 10464 bp, 10 predicted proteins | sample TergutLab28metaG_FD_89700 | JGI IMG/M metagenome (GOLD analysis project Ga0123352, IMG submission 89700) | Labiotermes labralis P1 segment gut microbial communities from Petit-Saut dam, French Guiana - Lab288 P1 | ecosystem: Host-associated > Arthropoda: Insects > Digestive system > Gut ... | reverse complement strand
AGAAGCCCCCACTTTTCTCTGGCCATTATCTCCGTAACCGTTCAACTTTGGATATAGGTGTTTTGGGTTATATCGGTATACTTTAACATAAGGAACACCCTCCCAAAGTCTGGCACATTCCTCGTGGGGCACCCTGTATATATATATATATATATATATATATTTAGGAGTTTGGTTGTGGTAGTATGAGTTTCACTGTTCTGGCTGAGCCTTGTTCATTCCAGTGGTAGACTATGCAGTTTGTGATGTTGGATTGGCAGTGGGTCCACTGGCCAGGCCACATTTCTGTATCGTGCATCTTAATGCTTGTAGGAGAAACTGGCACAGTCCGCTGGCTATGAACGGCTGCTGTCAGTTCTCAGGAGTATCGGATCACCGTCAAAGGAATTGCTTAATGCATTGCTTGCCATGGCAGCTGAAGAGGAGCCTTCAAAATGGAGTAGGCTGAAGGTAATTAGTGCGATGGGCATGTATGTTCATGTGTGCTTGGTAACATGGAATAGTGTAATAACAATGGTGTGGATGAATCACAGTTTTTGTGTGAGCAGGTGACACACTTGTAGCCATATTCACTGTGCAGTATGTGTTGAGGCTGAAGGAACAGTTGCGCACCAGGATGTAGTACAACATAGTGCAACCAGATGGCAGCACTGTTATGGAATTAGTGCTTTGTTTGCTCTAAGATTGTGACATACTGTCTTTTGATGAGCGTATGGTTGTTTGTTATATAATTTTGTTTTGGTGAAGGGATTCTGTGATAGGAAGCTATGTGAATCCCAGAGGAAATTGTTGTTGTTTTATGTATTTTTGTATTATTTAGTTTCACCTTGGTCACTGTTTATTGCCGTTGGACGTGATGTTACTGGATCAGTTATATGTCTGATGTTTAACCTCAGGAGGCATATTTGCTTTAACCTTCTTGTGGTCGTGAGCCACGATGCAGTTTGCTGAATGGATACCAATGGTTGGAGAAATTGTGTCCCTCCTCACTTGCGCTCTGAAGAAGGAGTGGCAGTGTAAATGTGACTTCGGTCTTTGGTTTGGTGTTACAGAATGCAGATGTGCTGTTGATGATGGTGAGATGGCTTGGCGATATAGAAGCAGAAACCCAACCGTGGCTCGCAGGATTAGCCTACCAACTTGGTACATCAAGTCTTCCAAGGTAAATAGGCAGTATATGACTAAAATGTCCCTGACATTTGTCAAGGTTACCCTCTTTGAGGTATCTGTCTGCCGCACTTTTGTGGTTTACATTCAGGGGATTGCACTTCAGTGCCCCTTGATCAGTTCTGGTTTCACATCTAGCTGGAAGGAATGGAACTGGTGATATTTCTATAGTAAAACCAACCAGATGCACCAGTGTGTCAAATTTATTTTATTTTAGAATGACACTCTACATGTTTCGGACGGTTTTTCTGTCCATCATCAGGAGTTCAAGACTGTACATACAGCAACAGGTATTTGTCAAACAGATACTGACTGCTGTCTGCTTGCCAGATTCTGCTTTCTGACATATGCCTGTTGCTGTATGTACAGTCTTGAACTGCTGATAATGGATGGTAAGACCATCCGAAACATGTAGAGTGTCATTCCAAAATGAAATAAATTTGATACATTGGTGCATCTGGTTGGTTTTACTATAGAAATAATATTACGATGCACAGCCCTATGAACATCAAAAATGGGACTGGTAATGTTTTTATCACACTGCAGGTTAGACCTCTGAAGCTTAAGTGGTATGACACTGCAATGCACCTGGATATGAGACACAAATGAAAACTGTGATGGCACTGTAGTATGCCTACAAGTGAGTGCATTAGCAGTATCACACCACATGGCCTGTGACTATCAGTCAGATACTTAGCACCACCTGCATTGTTGGCTCCCATACAGTATACTGGTCCTGTGTAGTGCTGCCATCTTACCAAATCGGATATCAAAACCAGTCCTCACTACATCAAATTCCTTGTAAATCTCCATAATTACAGCACTACAGGCAGAAACACACTGTTGCTATACAATTCCAAGAGCCAAACTTTAACTGTCGCGGTCCAGCGGTGTGTTGTTGCCGACTGGTGCAGCTGAGACACCAGATGTTCCACTGATTGTACCCCATGTGACAGTAGCTAGAACTGGAGAGGGGAGGGATAAAAGTTCCTTGAAAGAAAGGTGAGGCGAAGGATATCCCGCATCATTAAACTGTCTGCGTACAGCCGCCATTGCAGGACTCTGAACCTCTTGATCTGATGAGTGTTTGCACCCAATGTCTGATTTCAGTTGGTACATCTATGTTGTGCTTTAGAGAAGTGTGGAATCAATAACCAGCACAGTCCACATGGCTGTTCTCCTGTTGTTACACTCTGTATATCACTGTGATGTGTTTTGGCAGTTACTTGTAGCCATCTTCATGCAGTTTTTATCGGAAGTAATGAGGCAGCCCATGCTTAAAGCTGCGATGCAACTCGGTGTAGAGCTGAGGTTAGGAATGAGTGCAGCAATACATCTGCTTCTGTTGTATGCCATCATGGTGTCATGTTTACTGGACCACAAGAGCACCTTTACCTTTCACCTTCCTCTACATACACATCTTTTATCTCACAGCAAATCACTGGCGTGTCAGCGTGGCATTATCCTAGGAGTGTGTGAGGCACTTGAAAATCCGAAGCTCTGCCAGAAGGCAGCCAATGAGCTCATAAAACTACTGGAGGTGCTGGCATCTCATTCCATCACGTCTTACGAATTGAAACAGATATTCCTGTTGCTGAGGGAGGACGCAGATTTCCACGTGAGTTGAGTCTTTTGACCTCTGTGGTTTGGCTGTCCAGCAAGCAGTTTGTTATAACATACACACTAACTCCTTGATAAGCTGACAGCAACTTACATCCCAAGAGATTCCCCACCTTTTTGGACACTGAATATTCATGTGAATCAGTCACCTGACCACAGCCTAAGCCAACTGAATCATTCCACAACATCATATTGTGTATTTTATTGATCCATTTTAATATTATCCTCACCTGTGTAATTTGGTTTTTAATTAGTAATTTTAAGTCTGTCTGCTGTTTAATAATGAAACACTTCTTCATTTTCATGTGTATAGTGGTCTTATTGATCTGCCAGAGGACAAGGACCACTGGCAGGCTGTAATTAACACAGGAATGCATCTTCAGGCTCCTTAAAATGCATGTAACTTGTGCAAATTATTTTAGTTTCTTGTGGTATATACTGTATTTTATGGACCATAACAGAAAATTTCTTTGTTCTCTGTGGAAGATACTGTATGGCCTTCTCCTTCCTGTAGCTTTTGGTCTGACAAGGAATAAAATATTTTTTCCCTCAATTTGCCTTCTAAAATCTTGGTATTTCCTGTGGTCTGGAACACACAGTGACTACATTAAATGTGTTACAGTTTCCATACAGGATACACCTGTTGCATGCGCTGTCCTCAGTAGCGCGGAAGGGTGATTTTGCGGAATGTAATAGCTACTTCGATATCCAGCAGGACTGGGGTAAGTGTTGGTGTTCGTATTATTCATGGCTTGAACAGGAATGTTGTGCCTTGAGCAGGATTATTAGTGTGGACACCCTTATTCAAACAGTAGAGCACATTTCACTCGCTCCTGACTGTAATGTCACTATCTGTGTAGTGTGAATCAGGCTTCAGGATACCAAAATACAAGGAATATATGTGAACACTGTGCAGTGCAGTGCAGTGCAGAGTGCAGCTTCCTCTCTTGTTGCAGAAGGCATCAGGGTGCCGAGCATCAAGAAGTGGCCTGGAGCGGGATATGGCTTCAGTTTCCATTGCTGGGTGCGGTTGGACTCCATCGAGGAGCCACAGCTTGTGACCACCACCAGCTTCCGGCGGCAGTTATTCAAGTAGGCACAGACTTGTTTTGATGAGTTTGAAATGCTTTTTGTGGGTGTGTATTGCAGCCTGTGTCAGTGAATGGTTGTGTTACAACAGAAGTGTTGGGAGAATATGTTCAGTGCACTGCAGTGGGATGGTTTTCGAAGTAGTTCTAGGTTTAATGGTAATTGTTACTTACAGTGTTGGGCTTTCAAATACTTTGAATACAAGATAGGTTACACACAAGTGAGTGGAGAGATGAGTGGCAGATATGAGGCACAGACTGATAAAGGGTGAGAGAAATAGAGAGGTGGACTTACATTGTTTGCATATTAGAAGTAGCAGTGATTAATTCGGGCTGACAGAACTGTGATGAACATCAGAATCCATTTTCAGTGTAAAATACACGTTTAGTTTTAAGAACTTCTGAAAGACCGTTAACAATATCATAAAATAACCTCAGACGGCCACGTGATCTTGACCTGGTTCATCAGAATCATGAGAGTTCAAAGCAGTGGTGTTAAAATGGACAGCCTGGAGAAAGGTTGAAATGTTGAACACTGAGGTTTACAAACTTTGCGACTGTGCTGTGTGTGTGGATGTTGGTGTGTATACACACATACATAATTCAAAAAGAAAGTAACTCTTGCACATGTTCATAATGAAGCAAGTAGTGATCCTAACCAACTAACTTCATGGTGCAAAGTCCTTCCTGAGAAGCTAACCAGTCCTCAGCTAGTCACATTGTATGGAACCAGAAGGTTCATTACCACATTAGCAGGCGCCCTCTCCCTGTCCTTATCCTGAGCCCAAAGGTTCAGTCCAAGTCAGAGGCCTTGTACAATGTTGTATAGTGTTGTAAGTTTTTACAGGTAGGATTTATTGGCAATTCACCCAAACCCCAAGCTGGAGGACCACCCCTTTTTGGCTGACCACAACTGATTATTCAATATATTTGCATCTACCTTCCATACCTAGAGGTCGTTCCTCCATCCACAACCTGAGGATGCACCATGGTTTTGTGACAGAGACCTACTTACTATGGAAGCAGTTAACCTGCAGAGAACCGTTTTTCTTCTTTAAGTTAAAACAAACTGAGAGTTTTCCAAACTACTGGTATATATCATGTTATTGTTGGCTTATTATTGGCACGTGGAAGTTTTTTTTTAATTACGTGGTTTTTTTTGCCAGAGTGGTGCGCAGGCAAAGGTTGTGTCCATCTGTCTGTACCACAGAAATGAATCTCTGTTGTTTGTGTAGTCTGCAGACAAGTTTGGGAATGGGACTCGAAGCTTTCTTCCGACCTGATGGAGCCCTTGTTGTTGGCATTAGCACAAAGAAGGAATTCCTGTCTGCATCCGTCACAGATTTCCCTCTCGTGGATGGGCAATGGCACTGTGTTGATATTGGCCACATGGCTGCAAGGTAACGGTTGACAGAGTTGGCACGCCTGGCCCAGGCCCAGGGCTCTCTCTCTCATGTCCATCTTTAAAAAATGCTGTAAACTGGGAATAAGTGCAAGCTACCCCTCTGTTCTCAGTCAGTAACTATCACCCTTCTGATATGTAATAATGTCCTTACAAGCTAAGAGTTGAGTGAGAGTTTTTACTGGGCATTAATAATCTTAGCAGTTACCTGCATTGTTAAATGACATGCTGAGGATCTTGAGATTTTGTTTCTCACAGCTGTGTTTTGATTTTATGTGCAGTTGTATGATGACTTCCCTTATTTCATATGAAAAGTGAGGAAAAGATTCTTGGCTTTTATTTGGTTAAGTATGGCATTTGCAGTTTTTTTTCATGATTTTTAATGAACACTGCATTGTTAGGTGTGTTTGCAAAATTATGAAAAGTGACTATCACTGTCTTCATGTGTGTGTGTGTGTGTGTGTGTGGTGTGTGTATGTATGAGTGGGTGTGTGTGTGTGTGGGTGTGTGTGTTGTGTGTCTTTGTCTGTCTGTCTGTTGTCGCTCCTCCTTTTGTCCGTCTGCACGCAACAACTTGGCTCCCACTGGACAGAATTCAAAGAAATTTGATATTTGAATATTTTTTGAAAATCTGTCAAGAGTTTTCGAGTTTCATTAAAATCTGACACAGCTAATGGTACTTCACGTGATGACCACAATACATTTATGATCCTATCTCGCTCAGTTCTTCTTAGAATGAGAAATGTTTCAGACAAAACTTTTAGAGACAATCCATATGCACATTTTACGTTCAATAATGCTTTTTGAAAACCGTTAAATTTATGAGGTAACTTGGAAAAATATAGTAGAGCTGGACAGGCTGCAGATAACAATATGGTACATGTGCATTGCATCCTGGAAATCTAAGGCTACAGGAACATGCTTGGAATATGTAATACTTAGTGCATTTCCACTGCAACAGTGGTTGCGTGGACTTATCTCATTGTTACTTTATATGTACATTTACTGTCTTGTGTTAAAGTCTGTTGTGTTCAGAGCAGAGTATGACTTCGGGACAGATCAGTCAAACAGTAACTGGGAGTACCAAATACTTTTGATGATATTCGCTGTTCAACAGTGTTGTGCTTTTTATTTTTGAATGCCCTGTTGATGAAGCTGACTCTTGTTTAGTCCCACTGTGTGGACGTTATTCATTGTTGTAGTTATCAAGAGTCCACTGACTGAGACTTGCTCCTTCTGTTACACCCACTGTTTCTGAAATGTAATGTTCTTAATATGGAACCTGGATCAGTGACGAGCAGCCTGTTCCCTGCCAGATTGTATCTGTCTTCTCTCACATTATGCTTGTCCGAAAAAAATGTACAGCAATTTTTGGGTGAATTTTTTAACTTTGTATTTATAGTTAAATCTAGTAATCACTGTTTATAAATTGTGACAGGCTTTGTGTAAATTGCATGAGAACATCCTGTATGGGAAACTGTAAGATGAGAAGAATGAGAAAAATATAGAGTAATAAGCTCCACCATCTGCTTTAATATTTCAATTTTAATTGTGTTGTAGTAATGATTAATGCACGTGTATCATAGCCGTAATGTTATAAAAGCAAGTCTGTTTGTGCTAAAAAGAACTGTACATTCCTAACAGTAGCAAGCCTGTCATTCTGGAATGGTCCCTGTACAATTAAACGTTGCTGTGCGCTGATCTGGATGCTGTATATTGAGGTCAGAATGTTGAGGCACCAATTTCTAAACTTTATGGTCCCTATTTTCATTGTTACACCGTGCATGTTGTCGAGTTACTCAGTTATTACACCAACCACTGCACATATATAAAATTCATAAAATTTACATATTAAAACATTAAAAACGCTCCGACATGTTTCGGTCCTGAGACCATCAATAGGGAGCTATATATTCCTTGCTAAAGTCACACTAGAAATAGTCACAGATTAATTTCGTTGTACAAGTTGGGTGTTGTGGCAGCATGCTGTGTTGTGTAATGTTATGTTGCAAAGAGTGCCCTGCTACAGTTGTGGATCCTGTGCTTCGTTGTGTGATACGCACGCAACGAAGCACAGAATGCACAACCGTAGCAGGGCACTCTTCGCAACATAACATTACACAACACAGCATGCTGCCACAACACCCAACTTGTACAGCGGAATTAATCTTTGACTATTTCTAGTGCGACTTTAGCAGGGAATATATAGCTCCCTGATGATGGTCTTAGGACTGAAACATGTCGGAGTGTTTTTAATGTTTTAATGTGTAAATTTTATAATTTTTATATATGTGCAGTGGTTGGTGTAATAATTGAGTAATTTATGGCCCCTCTTCCCAGAAGACGGTAATTTTCGGTGCAACGTCTTTGAGCATCTCAAGTCTCCCTCATTTGTTTGGCTTTAAGGAGACCGTTCGGACAGAACCAGTTGACGGTGTATATAGATGGAACACAGAGGCTGGGGGCTGGCGTGAAGTCTTCTGCCATGACAGATGTAAGTTGCCAGTTAGCGATCATTTGTTAAATAATGTATTATATTCAGTTCCTGCTTCACAGAAAATTCTGCTGTTTCACTACAAACACCAGCCAGTTAATGCTGTTGGGGAGATAATCGCTGTTCATTGTGACAGTGATGCAGAACACATAAATGTACCGTGTGGGCAGAATTCAGGGTTTCTAAGTATTAAAGTGGGTTGTAAATACATTAAGTGGTTCAGTCACACATCAGACCAAGAAGCTTGTCAATTTAAAATTTAAACAGGGCATGTTTAGTTGTTACCAGTAAAGAAACTGGTTGCGGGTCTCAATGTTTGTGTTTTTGAAAAGTTGTTTGATTTTTGATTTTGTTTGATTTACTGATGGAATACAAACAGCCCAAAATGTTTATCCCACAGCCCCTACCATTAATTGAACCACAATATCGTGGTTGTCTATCATATAGTGTAGTCACTATACCAGCTCACGAGGTGTATATTCATTTACCCTGATACATTCTTCTGTTGCAGCCGTTTACAGTCTGTACAATTGGTTCTGTGGTACAGAGACATAGTAGCTCCAGTAGTGCCACTATGGATGGCAAGTCAGGTGATCGGGGAGGATTCCTTCCTGGTGGCATGTTGGACCGCGGTCTGCTGCCAGCACTCATAAATCAAGTGCCGAACTACTTTACGTTGCCACTGCGTAGTTCTGCACCGCTTGACCCCAACATTAAAAGCGTACCTGCTGGTATGCAAGACACCATCTGGGGAACACCCTCTAGTCTTAGGGGGCAGATTGGACTTGTGTGTCTCTTCCATGAGGCACTTACATCACAACAAGTCAAAACTCTTTATGAAGCAGGTATGTTTTGTGTCAGTGTGTGAGACAGCAAGTGAAGCTGGCACTAGACTTTAGAATCTTAACATGAAATGACAAAAATACTGCTGTGCTTCAACAGAGTAATTTGGGTATAACAGCTGCTGGTCATATCAGATGAGTAAGGTGGTCATATGTCTTACTGATTTGTCACCGGTTTTAGTAACTTTGGTGTGCATCTTATTGACCATTCACCCTTGGATGTGTATCATGTTGACTGGTCACCTAATTTGTCTACTGCTTATTCTTCTTTTCTTCTTTGTTATACATTTTCAATTGATATACATCATCTACCAACCAATTCCCCACACAGTGTTGGAGCATATGACATGGTTGATCCCTTAATACTAAGTTATACATTGGATCTGGGCTGTAAAAACTTAATGAGAAGAAGTGAGATATTGGATTTGTTTTCTCTTTTGGAGAATTATTGGAGTTTACATTGTATTGTGAGTTCTGAAGTTCAAACACTGTTGAATACTAAGACTGCATTCTTGTGGGATGGTTTGGTAAGTAGGTACTGACGGTCAGGTATCTTCATGCCACAGATCTGCCACCACCATTGTTCTCTTACTTGTCTTCTTTAGGTCATTTGTATTTTCTTTTTTTCCTCTTTATCTTCCTGTTTCATACTGGTCCTTTTTTTCCATTTCCTTCCTGTTATTTTCAGTATTTCTTTATTTTTTCTGATGGACAAAACATATGTTAATAATGGTTGCAGGTCCCTGTCATATTGCTGATATCCCCATTCTTCATTCTTCCTTTCTTATATCTTGTACCATCTCTATCTGTTGGCTCACACTTCCACCCTGAAGTTCAGGGCAGCAAGTTTCTGTGAAATTTTGGTATGCATTGACCAAACTGTGAGGCATCACATCACAATAAATTGTAATCTAGTATTTTATGGAGGTTCTCACAGTGGTGTTATTGAAGAAGGATTATACTGCTTGACCCTGAAGATGTCTGCACTGCAATCTTTTTACGTGCCAGGAACTACTTGCCCAATGACACAGTGCCACATCGCAGAGGATTTAATTCTTTGATATTTTGTACTAGTTTTACAGCTTCTACGGAAAGAGAGGGCTTACTCTGCAGAATATGACTGGTTTGTAAAAAAAAGTGGTTGTTTTGTCATGTAGGTCCCAGCTGTTTTGCGTTGTTTGCACCAGACGATGTGCCCGAGTGTGTTGAGTTAACAAGCAAGCTGGTGTTCTGCTTCTCGCCAATGGCATATTCGAACAACATTTGCCTAGACCTGGCACCCTCGAGCAAGTACGATGGACATGTGGTGGCAGCCCACTGCCAGACGCACTCCATCAAGGTACTGGATTCTCACTCTGCATCACTTTTTAAGTTCTGGGAAGTGGATACGAAAGTGTCGAGACTAATGCACTTGTGATCAATATGCAGTTCACTAATCTATATCATTTGATCCAGGTGGGGAAGTGGGGTCACACCATAAGTTGCGGCATATTTTTCCCTTATGGTGATGTTAAAGGTAACCTTTTGTGTTTCATTTAGTTTGGATTTAAGAAGTCAGTGACTTGGTGGGTATGCACATAAAGTTGCATTGTAACATGCCTTTGATGTTGCATTGTTACTTGCTGCACACATTGTAGCCTGAATTGACCTTAAGAGCGTAAGAGAGACACTGATGATTACAGGTAAATAAGTTTCCCTGTTTGTGATCTCACCCTGTGCAATTTTTTGCTTGGGGGGGGGGGGGGGGGGCATGGAAAAGTTAACTGTACAAAAAAAAAAGGGGGAGGGGAGGTGTTGTTTAAAGGGGTAGTCTTTAACCCCGGGTAAAAATCCCCCCCAAAAAATTTGATT
>Ga0123352_10020780_pt1 | contig 10465 bp, 13 predicted proteins | sample TergutLab28metaG_FD_89700 | JGI IMG/M metagenome (GOLD analysis project Ga0123352, IMG submission 89700) | Labiotermes labralis P1 segment gut microbial communities from Petit-Saut dam, French Guiana - Lab288 P1 | ecosystem: Host-associated > Arthropoda: Insects > Digestive system > Gut ... | reverse complement strand
TGTTACGTTGATGAGGACGTCAGCATGTCGATTTTATGGTTTCCCTACCCCCGCACCTTTACATAAAAATAATTTTTGTGCGATCCTTCCGCCTTCCCCCCCCCCCCCCCGAGATGTCTGATGTAAATCTAATCTAAATTGTTCAACCCTCAGCCACTCACTTTAATCGCCAACTACTGCGACAAACTACAGAACTACAGACCCAGCAGGTGTTTCTTTTGTACATCATGTGGCTACCTCATGTTAAATAAAATACACTCTGCACACAATCGCACGTTTGTGCAACATCATGAAACTGGCGACTCTCAAGACATGCGACAATGGCCGATATGTTACAGTACTGTGAAGGCGAACGGCGTCTCACCCTCTGAGAGATATAGGAACAGGTGACACTGTTACAGAAAATACGAGCAACGCCGTCTCGCAGTACTGCAATAACCAATCATTTGAAGAACGGAAACAGAACAGCTGGTCCCGAAATGCCTTCTATACGAAGTTCAGGTCTGCTTTAGGCAATGGCCAATGACACATGTCACTAAGGTGTCATTACAAACTCGGGGTCTGTCGCACAGGACTAAAATGGGAGGAGGGTAAGTATCTGTTTCATCTCACATTCCTAATTGTTTTTTTTAATTACGTACTGTCCATACTTCTCCGATTTAACAGAATGGCAACATGCAATAGCAGTGAGAACGCTGTTGACCTGCACAGGAGTTCGCCATTACCTGTAACTTACACAAAAGTCTCCACATAAAGAAGTACACTTTCAACCTTGACGAAAGAAATGCCGACAAAACAGCCCGACTGGGCGAGGACGGATAAGGAACCGACAGGAACTTTCGGTTTTGTACTATCTCTACTTCAATCTCTAAATCACACTCACAGACAGTCGGGTGGGCTGTCCGTTCTTTTCTTTGGAACTGGGAACTGCTGTCCTCCCGCTGCCGGCCCAACCAGTCGCCAACATCACCACACCATGTTGCCACTTGTATGTGACCACAGAATATATCACGTACACGCAAGCCGGGGGATAAACTGAACCTAGCCCATGTTATGGAAACTGCACAATGGAGCAGAGTTCAGGCTCTACGCATTTTAGTCTCGGCAGGGCCCACCCTGCGGATAAGGGCTCCAGGAATCCATTGGAAACTGCGTATGGCGTCGAGCAGGGATAAGAAAACTACGGACGGCAGGAAGAAGGGTCCTCGCAGCTGTCTGAAAATTACGGCCTATAATATGAACATAAATTTGTTGCAGATTAAAAAAAAAAACTCAGGCAGCGTCCTAAGTAATAACTTTACTTTACCCCATGGTCTCAGTAATAAAATAAGTCCTGCCATTAAGTCAGTTCCAGAGAGGCGTCTAGTTGTCTCATAAATTTAAATAAATGAAACACTTTCCATCCCGGTGTGGCTTTCAACTTCCCCGCAGCTTCCACAAAACACTAGCAATGCGGCTGAGTCACGATTATATTCATATTCAAGGTAAATGATAATAAACTGTTTACTCCAAACCGCTAACGCCTCACGTGCAACATTGTGTGTAATAAGATCTTGCATTTCATACATGATGTATTATTACTCTTCCATTTATAGACAGATTGCCCGGTGTAAATCAGTACTTTTTTTTTCGCATTCCAATGTACGTAAATTCTACTCTCACTCTCACCGGTTGAGTAGTGTGACGTCAAGGGAAGCCGCTGCAGTGTATAACGTAGTCTATATGCACACGGTAAACTTTCTTGGTACTATTGTTGAATTTATCACTATGTTACTTAGTTTAGTTTTCCGTCTCAAAGCATAGCTATCACCACCAACAAAATGGCTTTGGGAATTACCCGTATACGTGAACAGTGCCAAACGTTTCCGAAGCTCGGGTACAAATTTAATCCACAGATTTCGACAAAGGCTAAGTTAACGTCAAGAACTCTCGTCCCTTTCCGTTTCCGCGCCGTTTTCCGACTTTTCTCAAATGGAACGAATGAGTAGAATTGCTGCTTCGTATTCGGAAGGTCCCGAGTACAGATTTCGACAAGGAGACCGACTATTGTGACAGGTTTGTGTGGATTTGTCAGTCCCCCCAAACAGTGGGGCAAGAATTGAAATTAGGCCACACATCTTTCTCCCACACCATTTCCAAATCCCTGTTGACTAATCATACATTCTCCGCTACTGACAGCATCACAGAATGTCAAATAGTAACTAAATAAATAAATATTGAGGGAACAAAAACGAAAACTCCGCCGCCATGCTGCGGAAGCAACTTCACTGACACATACGGCTACCGGGTGGTCTGACACTGTGCTGTAGGCGCAATCTTTGTTGCCACTGAAATGACAAAATTCAATTTTTTTTTTAACTTTTCACCGTGCATAGTGTTTCAAACTTTGCTTTTTATTTACCAACATATGCACAAATTTCTAAAATACAATGTTTTAACCACTTGAGGTTTTACATTGTATTTTAGAAAATTGTGCATATGTTGGTAAATAAAAAGCAAAGACAAAATTCAAATTAACTTTAAGGTTATGTAAATATTTGCTGCTACACAAACTGGTGCACTGGTCACACACGTCTCCGAAACGTCAAACTCCTACGAAACTTCGGTAAATATCAGTAAACACGGCGTCATATTCCAGAAGACTCGAATCTTCAAACGTTAGTATATTCAGAATCTTCTTTAACTCAACGTCCAATTCGGATCTACGTCCGTTTTGTACCAATTTTGTATCCGCTGCCATCCAAACTGCCCTGCAGTCGTGCGACATACCTGCGTCAAAACAAATCTAGCAGTTCACCAAAAGCAGGCTTGAAGTGACCCTGGAGCTCGGGTTCGGGAAACAGTTACAAGCAATGACACAATCACAAGATTAAGCCAATGAAAGAATTTAATGTCGCATACATCGAAGTGTATCAAGAGTTACAGCTTAGACATAATTTCTTCAAGCCAAAATAGGTTGAGAGAACTCAGTTGCAGGTACATCAACCTCCAGGCGTTCCTTGTTGTACCACGGCATCGAAATTGTTAAAATTTTGACCAAAATATCTAACCACATTAGATTCAGTAGGCCAAACACAGCACAAGATGCGATATAAGCCGGAATAAAAGGCAGCTGTCTCTTTCCCATTCGGGTATTTAGAGAATAAACTCAAATAACTTGGACAATGCAACAAAAACACAAACTCAAGCTGCGAATTAAACAAAGACCTTTACTGCAATGCAACTAACAGACCCAACAAAATTTGGTACTCCTGATCGATAAATCAAACAGAGACGTATGCTAGTGATCGCGCACTGCCTGACGATCTCTGCTGGTCGGTGTTGTGTCCAAGTGTGTTCGGTTAATGCAAAGACCTCGCTACGACACAAGAAGAGATATGTGGCCAGTCTCGTAAAGTGGACCTGGAAGGAGTCCATTGCAAGTTTTTCATTTCATGGACCATGTATACTCCAACAATGTCCTGGGTACTGCGTCGACAGGGTAGCTGCAGATATGACGATTACGATAAGGGCTGGGCGACCGGGTTCAATTCTGGCCCGAAACAAAGATTTTTTTTTCGTCACCGCCGCACCCACACCCGATCTACGGCTGAACAAGCCTCCTAACCAAACAGTACGGAGTATTGCTTCCTTGCGGGTAAGACGGCAGGGACGCGAAGCTGTCCACTTGCCTCCTTCCTCAGCTAACGTCATTAATGCGTCTTCATGGCGTGGTTCTTAACCAAGAAAAACCTCACTTGTATCTTCATTTAACCTCGAATCGCTGACACAAGATCTGCTACAAAGCCTTGGGATTGCATTCTTTGGCAGGAAATACGCAGCTATCTAATATCTGTAAACTACACAATGTGTAAAAAATTGCAGTTTAGGCCGCATAGTCTGAAGCTGGTTAGAAGATCACGGTAATGACGTCAAGTGAGCCGAACTGGGTCAAAATATGAGAAGTGAATTTTGAATCGTTCAAGTAAACAGGCTTGTCAGGATCCCATTATGGTGGAACACCACGCCATTTCTTGACCTCGGCACTGTGAGAGAGGTTGAAGTTCTCAACTGCAGAGAAACCATTCAATACTGAATACCGACAAGGGGAAAGCCGTGTCTGTGAGTTCACTTCTTCACAGTCCTTAAGCGGGCAGCAATTAAAAGTGGATATCGGGGTGTCTGCAACCGAATTTAAAGCTGACCCATGTCACTCGACTAAGTTCATATCGTACCCCTTCCCGGTACAAGTGACAATGAACAAGTATGTTCCTTCTAAAAGTGGGTAACCACGTATCATACAACATAGTGTCCTACCACAGAAAGTCACAAAATGAATCTTCACTGTCGTAAAAGCCTCAAATATCGTGCAATTATACTCAGACAGAAACGCTTTTCGGAAAGGAACTCATCGTGTGCAAAGGTTCGCAGATGACCCACAAATTCTACTTGAATCAATATACATGACATTTAGCCAACTGCGGAATACCAACTTTTTTATTACTATGCACTGTATTAAGTATCTTTACTGTTCATTAGCTTGGAATGTATTTGTATCTGCGAAAAGCCAACAGGCGCGGACTAACTCGTAGTCCCGCGGTCATTGGCCTGGCAGAATTGCGGGTTCGAATCCCGCCAGGCGCACAGATGTTTGTCTCTTTTGAATGTTGTGTGTTGTAACAGAGGTGTCGGCGACGGGCCTATCCCTCGTCCAGAGAAGTCCTATGGAGTGTGTGTGTGTGTGTGTGTGTGTGTCACTGAGAATAATCAGATGTAACAACCCACTACACCTGCAATGAGTACGGTAGGTTAGAGTAAGAAAGGTAGATAAACCAATATCACAACCAACAGAGCAGACAAAGTCGCGGTTCGTAATATTGCAGCTGTCACGGACAGGTTTAAACAGCTGACGGGGAACTATTTCGTATGGGAGTTTTGAGGTTTTTGCAGCGGGTTATCAGAGGATTCTGTTCCTCTCGGATAAGACTCTGCGTCGTATCCCAGAATAATGGAATCCCTACATCAGCAGCAGCAGTTTTTGACCACATTGCAGAACTGGGGCACGTGCAGGCCACTCCTGACCATCCTCCGTGGTGTAAATACATGGCTTGCCGCAGCGGGGAGAACATATCAGCAACCGGAAACCTAACACGGTGGGCCGCATGCAGACAGAACCCCAACACTTATAAATAAAACCTTCGGGGTCGCGGCGGCGTGCTGTCACCCTACTTCTGTCTGCACATTCCAAACAAACGCATCGACCTAGCTACAAAGACGGACAGCAGGACTTCAGAATCGCACTCGATAAGAGAAAGATGCACAACAGATTTACAATAAGCAAACCCCAATCTTCCCGTGGATCACGTGTAACGGAAACTGGCTCACCCTTCCTGCTAAACAAAGACCACTTGTGTATAATCGACATGCTGTGCCTGTGTGAACATACAAGCCAATGAACAAATTTCGGCAATAAAAGTTCCTGTTTACAGTCGCCATTATATGGAAGAAGAAATTATGGCTAATGTCGGGGAATGTGGAAGGTAGTATCACACTAAAATACACAATATTTTCAATAATTTACTTAAAAACTAAAAAATGAATACTTAATAGCTCTCATTTACGATTATTTGGGTTGCGTTCATTATATCTAGCAAAGATCATGTGGTTAAACACCAGAAAACGCCGGCTTTCTTGAAGACAGTCTTCCAGGATGCTATTTCGTACATCCACCCTGAAAGTGGGGGCAGGAGTTTCATACGAAACGTCGGTAACCAGCTTCCATAACACAAGGCAACACATTTCAGAACAGAGTAATATGCGTCACCTTAAGGAACTATTATTTAACTTCATGTTAACTTCATGTTAACTTCCCAAAATAGACACGGGTGGCTACCATGGGTACGAGTTATCAAACACAAAAAGATGGCCATTTTTGGAATAAAACACTACACGTTTCGGACAGGTCCTCTGTCCATCGTCAGGAGTTTTTCACTGTACACACAGCAATGGCATATGTCATATAGGTTTGCTGACAGCTTGCGAGCAGGATCAGCATGGAACTGCAGTCAGCAAACTTGTATGAGCTATACCATTGCTGTGTGTGCAGTGAAAAACTCCTGATGATGGACAGAAGAACTGTCCGAAACATGTAGAGTCTTATTCCAAAAATAAATTTGAGAAATTAGTGCGTCTAGTTGGTTTTATTATAAGAATTTATCACGATGCACGGCCACCTGAACGTCAAATATTGCGATATTAAGAGAAGAACAATATAAATTAATAACAGTAATAATACAATTCAGTGGGCGTTTATTAACGTTAGAGCTGAACAGCACAAGTGCCTATTGTGAAGCTGGCATAAAGACACAAATACAACACAAAAACATTACAAGTACATAACAAAAGGCTAAACAGACAAAACAAAAACACTGTGGCAATGAACAGGTAATATAGAATAAATACTGGGACAAACCCCCTAAACCCTGAAAAACACAGATAAGTTGATTAGAAATGCTACATATTAGCGCTGAATCTGTTTTAAAGAAGTAATGGGTCACCTAAAGACATCGGCGCCTTTGCACACAATGTCGGCAGCCGAAACGCATATAGCAGACGGTAAGTTTTTACAAGTAGCGCAGTAAACGAGGAGTTACTGAAATTCCAGAATTCCAGTAGTATTCAAAAGATAAGGGCAACATTTTAAACCTGAATAAGAACAAATAAAATAGCAATACATCACGATATAGGCTTTCGTCATGCAGGGCATGAAGTTCTAAAAACTTAAGAAAATCCTCGTAAGCAACACAGTCGTGATTAAAGAAACGATTTTGACACAGGGCTACGAACTTCCGCTGAAAGCGTCCCAGCTTTCTGATTTTGAATTATTATTATTATTATTATTATTATTATTATTATTATTATTATTCCTGCAAGACAGACATAAATCAGTAGGCCTACATTTTAGAAAGCGGGAATCGAAGCACCAAGTGAGAGAATCCAACATACGGTACACAGGTCTAGTTCAAACACCAACCCACACACTTAACAAAACGCCATCTTTTGAAAAGCCGTGCACAATGGCTTCAACCGAGTGCCGAACAATTCTCCACCACGTAGCGTGGAACCTCCTTGGCGCCTTCTTGTGAGCTCGCGTAACGAATGAAGCACTTCTGAAGCAAACGCCTTGAAAGTAACGAGTGTGCAGACACGGGCCGCCGCCTCTGGAACATAGCGGTAAATATTGAACGGTATGCCAAGGACAACCACATCAACTTGACATTCAACAAGCGACAGTCATTTCCAACGAAGACGTCATTACAATATCAATATAACTAACGGCCCCCCAGTGAACACCGATAAAGCTGCCAGATAAAGAACAATACACCTGCTATGCCGAGGGCAGTGCCATGACAGTCTCCTCTAATTCCGCTATGTTTGACCATTATGTTCCGGTCCAATTAAAGCACTTCATTCATCACATGCGTGAAGTTTCATTCCTTGACGTCTGTCACCGTATTCCTAACGCTGAGTATCGTGATAATAGCCAATGAAATGAAATTGGGTAAAGGTCTTTTATTTTAAGACAGCCAAAGGAAATGCCGGGGAAAGCGAACATCGCCGTGTCTTGGTCTGTTCAACAACGCTTTCTCAGTTCTACAAGTCACACCACTTTGACTTGCAAACGATCATTATTAAATTGACATAGAAATATTACTAACCATTTTCAGGGCAGTAACTCTGAACATTATTCTATGTGTCTGGGTCTGTGCAGACATTTGCATGGCAGTGCGCAATGCCATAACTGGCGTGCCTCACACCATCTACGGATGACAACTTTATTTTAACGACGACGTTTCAGCTGCATGTACATATATAGCTCAGTAGGAGGATACGGCAAAAGGCAGGTGTGACTCACCCACAGGTTCGTCCAAAAACCCAGGAAAAACTCATCAAAATCCGAGTCGGGCCGAGATTCAAACACGGACATCCCGAGTATCAGTCCACAGTCCATTCGTACTATACTGTTATTCACGCTTAAAGTGACTATGGCTGAGCTTCACTAGCTCCATCTCTAGGACCGCGGGTTCATATCCGCTTGAGGCATAAATTAAGGTTGCGTTGTTCTGTGCTGTGGTGACTTGTTTGTGCTTTAAAATAAATTATCCCGCCATAATACAGTTGAACCCGGTCATAACGACATCGGTTTATGCATCATCTCGTGTAGTGCGTCAGATATTCTGCAGTACCAATTAATTCCTCGCCGTTAACCACAACATTACACTCCTCGGTTGCAGCAACATTAATTTATAACGACATAGAACATTCATTCCATTTCATCGACTCCGACTACTGCATATCGTTTGGGACTGGATCCATGTGACTCGTACAGGAGCCAGCAGTCAATTCTTCTGAAGGCGTAAATGAACATCCGGATTCCGTACAAACTGGTAATTTGTCCAGCACAGCGACCGCCATCTTCACAATGGATCTACTCCATACGCAACGTGACTGACTTTCCAATTTGCAGCAAAATATTTACAGTACAGTCTGGTTGTCTACAAACAACAAAACCAACATACTGCACCCTATACAATTCACTACGCTATCCCCCCCTCCCGAGGGGGAGGGTTCCGCCAGCCACTACAAATTCCTCATTATTAATCCCAACTGGCATAGCACGGCTTCCATGCAGCTATTTTCCGCCTTTCCCTTCTTTCAGCTACCTACTTCAAAACTGACAAGAATATGAACTCCGTACGCGCGTTCTGATTTCTACAAAAATTCTTGCTCCCGTCAGGAATCGAAACCCAGATCGCCCAATCCACAACCTAATCAGTATACCGACTACGGTCAGTTTTAAAACCTCAAATATTCGATTCAAACGAAAATTCAAATAATGGCCACAAACTGCACATTTCATTTAATATCAAACTGTTTTCAGATTTTTTTTTCGTTTTGACCATTCTTAGAATTAACATACGCAAACACACATAACATTAACTCTCTAATCGTAATTTCAAGGCCGCTTCTAGGCAGTGATATTTGCATATTAGTCCGTGCGCCAGAGACCTTTGGCAACGATCAAATTACCCGGCATTAACACCAATGGTTACGAAGATGACATCTAGATGGGATGGTCGGATGGCAAAAATCTCAAGCCGCCAGACAAAAATATTGAAACTTCATTATGCTTTTAGCACAACGACGTATCTAATTATTTTAAACTGTATTTCGCTGATCTGCAGATGTTCGCTTGCTGGAATTGCGGGTTCGAATCCCGCCGGGGGCATGGATGTCTGTCTCTTGTGAATTGAGTGTTGCAATGTAGAGGTCTCTGCGAAGGGCCGCTCCTTCGTCCAAGAGTCCTACAGAGACAGAGACAGAGACAGACAGAGAGGAGAGAGAGAGAGTATGTGTGTGTGATCAGATGCAACAATAACCATCTACACCTACAATGAGCAAGTAGAACCCAGACTACGAAAGACAAATAATTTCGCCTGATGGCAATTCAGACGGATGCCACCAAAACTGTATGGCGTGAATGATATTAGTATATTGTTGTATTCGACGAAGACACGCAGCAAAGTAATATTCAAGCCGCGCTGTCAACATTATGCACAAATTAATGCAGACGAGTTGATATTGCGGAAATGAATTTAACTCCGCTACGCCATCTGGTAACTGTTCTCGTACCGCAGCGCCTCCACTTCTTTGTACACAAGTATTTAATTTGAGTAATTATTGCTACAACCAATATTCCGAGTTAAAATATATCCCTGGACACAGGTGTCACTGAAACGTCTCCAACCCACACAGCACGTTAGCACATGCATAGATCGCAAATTAAGGTAAGGATGGAAATACATTTTAGAGAATCCACCTGTGACAGCTTACTCATAACGCACAGGAAACAAGATGACTCAGAAAATTACTATGTACACAAACACAGCACACAGAACAGTAATACTTTGCGACATCACATTTGGCCGGAGAACATAACTTCTCTTGTCTCGTGTTGGCTGGCGTCACCACAATCACTTCGTATTCTGCACACGATCACCTATGCCTGACCTAACGATCGATGAACTCATTCTCTTGTTTCCACGTGATGTCGGCTGCATACTCACAATTCACGTGCTTTGCTACACACGCGGCTAAGGCGCTGGGCCCGACAGATGGTTCTGGTTTCACTTCCCGACACAGCACTGACGAATGTCCCGAATGTTAACTGGACGTTACCTTACAAGAAGGGTGCACACATTCTAACAACCCGAAAATGGGGCAAGGCATGCAAAGCTGGCTGTAATTTGGTGAAGGTAGCTGTATTATTATTATTATTATTATTATTATTATTAGTAGTAGTAGTAGTAGTAGTAGTAGTAGTAGTAGTAGTAGTAGTAGCAGTAGCAGCAGCAGCAGTAGCGGTAGCAGCAGCAGCAGCAGTAGTAGTGTTTGTCCACTAGAATGCCGAGTCAGAAGGCAAATA
>Ga0123352_10020778_pt1 | contig 10465 bp, 7 predicted proteins | sample TergutLab28metaG_FD_89700 | JGI IMG/M metagenome (GOLD analysis project Ga0123352, IMG submission 89700) | Labiotermes labralis P1 segment gut microbial communities from Petit-Saut dam, French Guiana - Lab288 P1 | ecosystem: Host-associated > Arthropoda: Insects > Digestive system > Gut ... | reverse complement strand
TCACTTTAATTATTAACCAACAAATGCACTGTATAAAATTTCACATTAAAACACTTAAAATCGCTCCGACATGTTTCGATCCTAAGACCATCCTCAGGGAGCTACGTTGTTCCTTGCTAAAGTCATTTTAAAAACATTCACAAAACAATTCCATTATACTAACAGGGTGTTGTGGCAGCATATCGTGTTGTGTAGGAGTACGTTGTTAGGAATGCGTCTGGCTATGGTGTGCGTCGTACAAACGTACTCCTACACAACACGATATGCTGCCACAACACCCTGTAAATATAATGGAATTATTTTATTAATGTTTTTAAAATGACTTTAGCAAGGAACAACGTAGCTCCCTGAGGATGATCTTGGGATCGAAACATGTCGGAGCGATTTTAAGTGTTTTAATGTGAAATTTTATATAAGTGCATTTGTTGGTTGATAATTAAAGTGATTCTACGAAATGCACGGTGCGACAATGAGGATTACATGTGGGTATTTGGGGTTCTTTATTTTCAGCTCTAATAAGGACAGTATATTTAAATGCACTGCTGTCCCACTGCCCCGTTACAGTTGAGGTATTTATCACATATTGTGGGGGAGATGGGTAGGGGGGGGGGCAAGATTTTCTGTTCACTGTTACTGTTGTGTCATGTTTTCAGCCGTCAAGCCACATGTTTCCTTCTCGCGATCATCTTTAAATCTGTGACCTTCAATGTTTTGCTTCAGTACTGGTAAAAGATGAAAATCACCTGGTGACGAATTCCCGTGATATAATTACGACCAGTTCAGGCTGTTTATTTACGAGAGTATACTACATAGGGACATTTCTGAAGGACTGTCGTACAGTGGCACTACATTCACCTGCTTTCAGTAGACTGAATATTCTGGTTATCATACATGTAACAAAGGAATAGTTTCACACATCTTTTGGGCAGACCTTACGATGTCCTTGCACTCTAAGTCCATCTGTCTTTCTAGAAATAGCCCTGTGACAATGATACAATTTTGAAATAGCTGAAGATATACAACAAAGAGAACTACAAATTCGAAGCAGCTAGTAACCGTCTTATAACAGATGTTTTGAAACTAACTACCTGTAATGGAATTGTTGTTGAGAAGCCGACAGTCTTTCAAGTGATAAAGAAATTGCCCTCTTACGTGGCACCCGACAGTTGATTATTGTATCCACGAGGCCGTCACTAATACCTCTTCTAAGCATCATGATACATTCTACGGTTTTTTAGTGCTCAGTATAATTGTCTGTTGTACGCTTAGAACTCCGTAGTGGTCCCTTCTCTTTAGGTTGTCACACTAAAGATGCGTTTCTCCCCTGCCCCAACCTACAATACGTCGTGTCAGTTTCTCCCTTGCTAACTTTTTCACCGGGAATTATTTGGTGAAGAACAGATAGTTTTAGGCTCTTTAGTAGGAGTGCGTAAATCCCGGGATTCAGGACGCCCTGGCTAATAAAGTCTGTACGGTGGCACGTAATATTTGTGAGTCCATTGTATGGTAATTGTTTCATGCCATCCGTTAGGCGCCTAGAAGTTTGAGGGGGCTGCTACATTTTGGGAAATTTGTAGACCCCTATTCTTTGCAATTTTCTCCAGCTTTTATTATTTCCCGCCGTTCATGTATTCTCGTCATTATCTTGTTGTATCACCATCAATCTTTGTTATTTCTTCAGAGTGAGAAACCGGCTATAGACTTATTATTATAAAAATTTTAAGTCTGATATTAAGAGGGTTCGCTGGGAACTCTTGAGAACTGTCATCTTCTTGATAAAGAGTGCAAGACTTTCTAACGCATTTCGGCATTTAGTATTTTGCCAGACTACAGAGCCGTACGCAATTTAGTATTAGCAATACACCCTGCTGCAGATCCGCACGCAGTGTTGGAGCTCATTTTCGTGACGTCAATAAGGTACCATGCTAAATTAAGTGCATGTCCTTGATAAATAGTAACGACTTCAGCAGTGTGTTCCTGGCATTTCTGTTTGACCTGCTTTTTTTCAATGGGCATTGAATTAGTCAGTAAAGGGCAACATTTCTTTAAATACTGCACGGGACAGGATATCGCGGTTGTTACGACTGGCTCCTTTCTAAGGGAAGTTATAATTCATTTGACTTGTCTGCATATAATATAAACTTTGCTTTCAGTCTATAATTAATACCAAATGGGCATATTGGAAACCGGTCTGTGTAAATTATGTTCTTGTATTGGTTTTTTTTTTAAACTGTCAGACGTCCTCTTTGTGAAGTTCACTTTGATGAAGCAGACATAGTCTTTTGCATCTGTCATTGCATGACGTCGCGTCGTAGCCTACTGCCAGCCAACAAGGTCACCACCAGAGCTGTCAGTTTAGCTGTCCATCTGATTCAGTATTACTTGCATGTCAACTGTGTAGGTATAGATCTACAGTCCAACTGAGTATTACGTGGGGAGTCTTCCTGCGAAAGTTGGCAGATTCTCACCCGGTTAAGAAATTTTCTCATTTCACTGAGATATGTTTACGTGTAATCACGGACAGTCAGTTTTGGGCATCAGTAAAAGTATATGTTTCAGTAGAATAATATATTCATGTGGCGGCGTCTGTGGCCTGTTAATTGGGTACCGCGTATGCCAGAGGGACAATCTAGGCTTTCACTTTTGCTGCGTGAAATTTTCCGCTTGTCTTTTGCTTCTGTCGCCTTTGACAAAGCCAAAACCTCCTAAATGTGAGACATGTGGATACAAAACAATGCTATGGGCCTTTCTGGCTATCACCTGCAGCCTGCAATCAAGAGTTAAAATGGAAATTACACCCCACGGGGACTGCTATGTAAATTGTTACATTTGCTGGAAGGGCGGGATCTAAGACGTTATTCGGCAGTACTTAAAGATATAAACCTGAACATAGGACGCGTTCGTTATTAACTACGTCATAGGCAGTAAGGCGAAGAAATGTGCAGTCCAGTCACGATTTGACAATTTTGGCCGAAGGAAGTTTGATTTTGCCAATGCGCTGATAGACTACTGGATAGTTGCGTTTTTATGGTTGTGAATAACCAGTGCAACTCGGTCCACACACTGCCCCATCGAAACATTTAATCTGTAATTTAGAATATGCGATTACGTCATTCCAGAAGATCAAGTCGTGGCATTAATTTGTTGTGAAGGAAGGTCCAGTATCGAATTACAGAAGAGAGAGACTCACAGTTTTGTAATCACGTCTGCTGTGCAAGAACTGTCACGTCTTAATTGCAGAAATGGAGTGTCAATATATAGGTCTCCCATAAAGTCTAATATGGAGAAAATGCCACTCTGCATTGCCAGAACCTGAGTACGGTGGTATAATCATTTTGTCTGGTGTAAAGAAACTGCCGTTACCAAACTCCAGAAGACCAAGTTTTTACGACTAGTGTGGAGGAATTGTCACTGCTTCAAGGAAACCTATAGTTGGCCATTATATCTATAAGCCTAGAGGAGAAAATGTCAATCCAAAGTCTTAGGTTTTCTGTTTAAACTTTTAGACGCCTAACGTCAACTATAGTTGACGTACCGCACCGCTAACCTCCAAAGATGCATTTTATATATTTATTCAACAAATATATGTACCGAATATTTTTAACATGGTGTATACTCTCCGTTTTTTTTTCTCTTCAAAATTCAGTTTGTTTCATAATTCTAACGTATTTGGTTCCTGTATTATTCACATTTTATATACAGAGTGTGCTAAAATTAAAAAAATGATTCCGGCGCCAAAAGTTTAATTTAGTTCCGATTTCACTGGTTTGCTGCTTTAACAGTCGTGTATGATGGTTGCAGATGAGCGAATGTTAACTAACGTACCAAACTGAACACATGGCTTGTAAGTGTTCCACACCGCAACGATGGAATTTAGGACTAAGCTGGAACAGTTTGGGAGTCTGTCATGCGCGGTGCGCGGGCAGGGTCTGTACATAGCGAACGCTGCAGTCGTAACTTTGCCGAGTTACGACCCTGTAACTAGTTAGGGCTTAACTCGGCGTGTCTTGCCCGCAGCCCTACACCCTGTCGCGAGCTGGTACATAACTAACACGCAGTCAGGATGACACAATCCCCGTCCCTTCAAAACCAGAAGTTCTGAGAAGAACAGACGAGCTGCGCTTTCCTCTAGATACGTCATGCGGTACGGTGAGACAGTGCATACGTCACAAAGGCAGCCATGTGACTTTTTTTCTGCAGAAAGAGACTTTGCGATTCCTGGGTTTTCGCAGCGGTATGGCAGAGGTTACCGTTCTTATGGGATGTGAACCTGTGCTGATGTTTAATTGGATCCATACTCTTCTAGGAAACGCAGCGTACTCACTTTCGAGGGCTGATAGTGTGTACTTTACAGGGCCGATCCACCCTTCAGTACACTACGTTACATGGAAGATGCGGGATCCAATTACACAACGGCGCTACATTATCCAAGATGAACGGAATGCTTTGTGTAAGTTTGTCTTAGGTAAGCTGCAGTTGTTCGTACTGTGGTTGTTTCGAAATTACAAAACACAAAACTAAGCTGAAGGTCACGCAAAGTGCTATAAGGATCCTTCAGTTGGTTCAAATGTTCAGGCCCGTTACAGAGAACACGGACGGGCAGGCGAACGGCTTAACACACGGACGTGATGTGCTTCTCATTCCTTATAGAATAAGGAAACTTCAGTTACCAGCCTAAAACAAAAAAAGGCTAATCAGAATTGTTACTGTTTACCTTGCTGGCCTATATAATTGTGTTTAACCCAGTAGGCTGACATCAGATATAGACGTAGAGTGTTGGGGGCAGTTGTTTTCTCGTTTCGAAAATACATAAAGACAAAATGCCGTATACACCGGGGTGCTGGTAAGTCCTTAGCCCAACCAGGAAGGAAACAAGCTCGGAAGCATGTCAGGGACGGGCGCGATTTCAACAACATCGAGACGCGAGTTGTCAAGTTTTTTTTTCTGCGAGGCAAGGCGCCGAAGGAGATTCACGCCATTCTGACAGAAACATTAGCCTGTTTCCTTCCTGGTCGGGCTAAGGACTTATCAGCACCCCTGTATGTGCTCGTCTTGTGCACCTCTCTTGCTTCATTCTTTGAAAACCAGTAAGCACTAATGACTGTGTACCTATAATTGAGTCTATGGTCGAAGGGCATGCAATTACTCGTTGTATTTCTTTAGAATTTAGCAGTATCGAAATATTTTTCAAATAGAATTAGAAGGCTAATAGTTGTACATTCCGTAGGTGTGTTTTGTTTCAGGTAGGTCTACCAGTTTGTGTGACAGACTGCTTGTTGGAAAGGATGGAAAATTAATTTTAACTTCCTATATTGACCAAAACTGAAATAGGTGGACGATGGTTATTGTTGGCCGTCAGCATGGTGCTTTATTGAAGTCCGTTGAGTAGTTACCGATATGAAACGCGCAAATCGATAGGCAGACCTCATTGTTGTGCGTTCTACTTACACATTTCGTTCAAGGAACGTGTAGCGGTACATTTTACTAAATGAAATCTGCTACCGTATAGAAGGGAATAATTTTGTTATTTCCACTACACAAATAGGGTAGGCGATGGGGCAGTTGGTTTCGGCACTGCGCTACAAGCCGGAAGATCGCGGATTCGATTTCCGATTGGGTCATTGATTTAATGCTTCCGGCCGCACTATGGCCCTGCGGTCGACTTAGTTTGTAACATAAATCAGTACCAGAGATATCTCATGGGGGTAAAGGCGGCCGGTGCCTAGGGATGACAACCATACCACTTCCATGTGCCGATTGTCTAGTAATCGTGGGAGCCTCAACCTCCTGTAGCCCTAAGGGCCTGTCCAGACCTGTATAGGGATAGTTCTATCTTACCCCTACACATGTAGGCACGATTGGCTGCAATATTAACAGTCTGCATAGGGTCGTACGGAGCTGTTGGCTGTATGGACTAATTTCTCTTTTTATTGACGACATTTTTGTCATATTCTGCTCTTACGTCACTCGACATAGCTCTATCTCTGTAATTACTGGCTACGAACTGAAGAACCGGCATTCGATTAACGGTAAGGCAGGTCTGCGCCACTGCATCGTGACCGATACCGGGACCCACCAAGCCTCGTAGCCAGTGGACGGAATGGACGTTTCCTCCGGAGACAAAATTATTGCATAGTGAGGCTAACCTGCATGTAGTGTAGGCTTACGCAATGTGTGGAACCTGAACTTGACAACTCCTGTGAGCTCGGTGTTTAGTTATTCGGAAATCTTCGCTTTTACGTTTTATTTATTGTGTTAACCTTACTTCAGCACAAAAAAAAACTGATTGATCCCCCGACTCCATGTAGTCAAACGCTGGCTGATTCATACACTCTTCGACAGACTGACTCGCTACGTGACTACAGTTGATGGCAGGTTGACGGGATCAGACATACTGAGGAAGGATTCCTCTGTCATAGCGATACTGTCTTTGGATAAAAGGTAAATATAAAGATAAAGTTCACCCTAGAACAGGCCACGAAGGCCCAGAGGAGGAGCAGAGGTATAGCTATACTCTTTCTTTAACCTGGGCTCTAGATGTGGTGGGTGGTCAGTGCCACGCTTCGGCCTCTTTACCCCCGGGAAAGACCCGGTACCCGTTGTATAGGAGGCAGGGTGGCCCTCAGGGGCGGTCTGGACGGTTGTGGAATATCTCGCCCTCACTGGGATTTGATCCCCGGAACTGTCTTTTGGTTGGAACCCGTAAGGATGACATAGAAGAGGAAGACCTAGAAGGTGCTGGAAAAGAAAGATAGAAGAGGAAGCTGAAATAATGTTTGTGACTCGGCGAGAGGCGAAGGCAGTAGCTGTAAACAGAAGCAGCTAGCGTGCCCCGAAGTGGAGTAAAAGGAACTGACTTGACTGGTTGACTATTCATTGTTAGTCTAGGTAATTACAGTTCTGGTTAGACAACGCAGAGTTTCTAGTACAAAAATACGCAAACTGCTCCCAAATCAGAATATATACTTTTTAGTGCTTTTAAATTCAAAAGTTTTTAAGCTGTCTTTTACGTAAGATATTACTTATTTTTCTTCTGGCAGTCTGTCAACAAAATTTTCGGAGATTTATCCAATTTATTGTAGAGAATGCTTACATTAAAAAATACACGTCTGTGCGATGGTAAACTCGGTTACCGACACGTTGGCATCAGTGCTTTTTATGCTGACTTGTCCCATAAATGCAGCCATATAAAGTCACTGATGTGAGTTCAGAGGGGGCATGTGTCGAGAGCAGCGACATTTTAAAGATAACCTGTAATTTACTCACTGAACACGGGCTTGGTCCATTGTAATAAACTTTATTGGCGAACGTAACAGCAAGATTTCGAATGCTGCATGCCGTGACATCCGTGCACCTCATATAAGGATGGGCAGTCCATTATACTTGGAGGCTCTTTGGACTGTAGTTTCCAAGTGATGAGGGCAGAGAAGTTCACTAAAATGCTTAAATGCCTGTAAGTTGCTAGTCACTAGTCACTGTTCTTCAGTCGGTATAGTTGTTATGCTATGGGTTGGACAGTCGAGAAACCCTGGTTCGATTCCAGGCAAGGGCAAGAGATTTTCCCTCAAAGCATTCTTCTCGGTTCTGAGGCACACCCAGCCTCGCATCCACTGGCAAACGGGTGCTCATTCCCTGATGGTACAGCACTCGGTACGCGAAAATAACCACTAATCATCTCACATCACTCGTCATTGTCAAGAAATTCCATGGTGCAAGTAATCATTTCAGTCTCGCTAATTCATCGTAGTCAAGTTCCAATCGGGTAATTCGTGGTATACGGTGTTCCAGTCTCGTCATTCATCCTATGCAGTGTTCCAGTCTCATAATTACTCGTAGTCTGTCAGAACGCTCATTAAGTCGAATCAGCTCAAGTTTTTCACATCCAGTCTAATGTTCAGTCAGTACGTGTTATTATGCATCTCGAAATATGCACTTAATTCAACGTCTTTATTTTTATTTATTACGGTTATTGACTTTTTCGATCACGTAGCTTGCTCTTGTCTGGCCATGACAGAGTAAACATTGACAAAGGGTCTGCGTTGTCGAAGGTGGCCGTATTCCACCCATCCCACTTCTCTGGGGTAATGTGCTCATTAAATCTTTTTTGTTTTCTAGAATTCCTAATATCTCCTGCAGTTTTTTTTTTTTTTTCTCTAATATCATATTTTTCTGCGTTAACAAATTGGGTCTCGACCTGCTGACTTTTCCCGACTCATGATTCTTCCAAGTTCGTTATCTTACACGCGCTGCAGTTCTCCTTGAGTGGTGGATGGGTCGATTGTAAGCCCTCTGCCGATGTACGGCAACACACGGCGCGATGCTGTAAGGTGGTTACAGCTGGTGTCTGTGTGCTTGTTGCGTTTGCACATTCCGTGCTACTCATGGCCATAATCTTCTAGGAGTAGGAGTTGAGCCCTTCCCGATGCTGATAAAATACGGCTTAAAAATCATGGGTAGTGATTTCCAGGCGCAGTGAGTGAACTTCATAACCCGGCAAAGAGCTGAGACTACCTACGGGTATTGTCGGAAGGGTTCAGACTAATGTCATGGACATTAATTTTATCTGTGCCTTATGTGTGTGTATGTGTTTACGTAGAAAGCCTGTTTGTAAACGGCAATTCAAGCGGCCTGTTTTTTTTTTATTAACAAAATTAGATTTACTTGCATAGTTTCAGGTAGAAAACGCATGCAATGTATTTATGAGAGAAACCACAAATCAGGAATTGACCTTCGTATTCCCATTAGGCCGTTTCGTGTACACATGATCAAGTCTCTTTCTTTTTTAAGGTGCGTCATCCCTGTTGTGTTGTATGTATGCAAAGAAGGAAGGATGTTGGTAAGTCAGAACACAGCTGTCTATATTTTTTGACGTTTTGCTGACCGTGCATCTCAGTATATTTATCTCAGTAATTAACCAACTTGGTGCACAAAAATTTTGTTTTACAATAAGTTTATTTCATGCCTCTACATGTTTCGAGCACATGTGCTCATCATCAGGAGGTCAAAATTGCATTACACAGCCTCTGGTATCATTAATGTGATGATACCAGAGGCTGTGTAATGCAATTTTGACTTCCTGATGATGAGCACATGTGTTCGAAACATGTAGAGGCATGAAATAAACTCATAATACAAAATTTTTTTTTCTTCAAGTTGGTTACTGAGATAAATAGCTGTCTATATGTTGTTATTTTTATTAACCTGACGACATGTTTCGTCCCTATTGCTGGGCCATCTTCAGGTCACAAGATATATAAAGAATAGAAAACTATACAATATGAGTCATAAACTATAGTATAAACTAACATTCAACGAGATCTCGTCGAATGTTAGCTTATACTATATTTTATGACTCATACTTTATAGTTTTCTCTTCCTTATATATCTTGTGACCTGAAGGTGGCCAAGCAAAAGGGCCGAAACATGTCGTCGGCTTAATAAAAATAACAACATATAGATAGTTGTGTTTTGACTCACCAACATCCTTCCTTCTTTTGCACGTCTCTTTCGTTTCCATCCAGCAGGTAACCGCAGTGTACGTAAGGAAGGTGAAATGAATAAAGGCGGATTGCAACAAAATCCATATTACCCTGTGAGGAGTATAAAAGTTCGTTTCGTACTTAATAGAAAACAGAGTCCGTCTCAATTAAAATACCAGTCCGTTAATTTTGTGTACTTTAGTACTCGGTATTAATTGTGAGGTTATCGACGGCACAAATAAATACATTCTGTGGGAAAGATGCGTAGTTTTTAATGGTAAGCCTAGTGGTTTATATTTGCGTCTGGGCTTTAGAAAGTTAACAGAAATGATAATTATATTTAAAGGCACTCAAATATAAATGTTCTTACAGGTTAGCACAGTCTTTGAAGAGACTGTCTTTTGGGCTGGATGATTAGAATTAAATTCTCAGCAGGGGCAGCATTTTCTTTTCGCCACCTCCTTCAGTCCAGTTCTGAAGCCCAGCTAGTTTCATATCGAATGGGTAACGGTTATTCTTTTCGCTAAAGTAAGACAGCCGAAACGTGACGCCGGCTTCTCTCCTCCATTTCGTGGTGAGCTAAAGAATACACGGAGCTTAATTGGAGCCCCCTTGCATGTCTGTATGGCACGGTGCTTAGACACAGGGAGAGATACATGTTTTATGTAAGTGCCTCGTTGAAACAGAAGAGGGGAAACCATAGTCGTGAGTGAGTTTGGTCAGGTCCTGACGACCTAGATAGCGCGTAACTAGTTTCGTTGGCCCGACTAGCCAACATTTCGTCGTATTTGCTGCTCAGAAGACGAAGCAATCCCAGATAATGAATAATACATAATTTGGGTAAATGACGGTTTCTTAAAGAATAAAAATGTGACTTCAAGTGATTTATTTCTTCAACGCAAATATAGACTGTCGGTAAAGACCTCTGAAGCAGACCCTTCTTCTTCTTCTTCTTCGTCTTCTTCGTCTTCTTCTTCTTCTTCTTC
>Ga0123352_10020776_pt1 | contig 10466 bp, 8 predicted proteins | sample TergutLab28metaG_FD_89700 | JGI IMG/M metagenome (GOLD analysis project Ga0123352, IMG submission 89700) | Labiotermes labralis P1 segment gut microbial communities from Petit-Saut dam, French Guiana - Lab288 P1 | ecosystem: Host-associated > Arthropoda: Insects > Digestive system > Gut ... | reverse complement strand
TTGTGTTTCATGAATTTTTATTTAGCACTAAAGTGACTGTATAAATTGCCCTGATAAAATATATTTGTGATCTTTAAAATTGAAATGTTATGAAATAATGCTGAGGATTGAAATATAAAAGTGAATCCAAAATATGAAAATTTTCTCTTTGAGAAGTTCTGTTTCATTGATGCACTGAAAAACTTCTTGTGCAGGAGACACTGTAATTTGAATTACCTACCACAGTAGTGAGTGATGTGATGTAGTGAGAGTTTGTATTTCAACATTACAAACAAATTTAGCATATTTACTACATTGGAATAGAAAGTGAATATACTGGTATGGTTAGCTCTCAGGAAATGTTTGCCTTCATTTATTTAGGGTAGGTTTTCATACCCTGAAGATGAAAGCTGCAGGTTTCTCCAAAACATTATCTTCCAAGTTCTACACCCTTTCATCTGTCTAGTAACTACCTTCCTATACATTCCTTCCTTGTTTTCACCAGTTGGAACTTTTATTCTGGTTTTTGTTCCATCTACAGTCACTGTCTCTTTGTTCTTAATTTATTACACCGAAAAGCAAATTTAAACTTTTTGTTTGTCCCTGAAAGAAAGTAGGTGAATTTTTATAATTTGGCCATGTTGAATCCAAATCTGAAAACGAAAATATGTTTTCACCTAACGTTTTTCTGGAACTTCAGATCGTGTTTTTTGGCACTGTATTTTAAAAGAATCTGAAATTGTGTAATGGGAGTCTGATGGCTTAAAATCACTTTTTCATGTTGCACTGAACATAAGGAATTCAAAAATAGCAGTAAGAATGCTGTATGAAATCCATTTCTTTCAGTTACAGAACAAACATGTGAATATAAATGTTTGATTTTAATTATGTTTAAAACTAATTTTTGTAACTCATTTGTTTGTAACTGGCAATAGACATCTCTTCAGTAAGGTTCCAACAGTAGTAAGCTAACGTGTTTTCTGACAAAACTTTCCTGCATATCTTTTGTGTGTGGTGGAAATAGCCTGGTGGAATCTTTCCCCATGTTCGTCACTCACTTCGCCCAGATTCAGAAAGAAGAAGTCCAAGCAGGAATTTAAAAAATTAATCTTTAAATGATGTATTACACCCCATAGTCTGCTATGCTTTTAACAAGTTCTATGCAATTTTCACCTTTTATGTTTACAAGGAAATTTAGGCGAACTGTTTTGAACGTTAGCGATTCAGATTTCTCAGTTTCTGTCAACAGGCATTCAGATAGATCATCATTAATGATTTCAGGAAATTGCAGTCCACCAAAGATGCTCTCTTTTAATTTAGAATCCTTGAGTTTTGGAAATTTTTGCATAAAGTTTTCAATTAACCCTAATTTAATGTGTAGTGGTGGTAACAAAGTCTTACCTTGTCAACTAGCAGTTGATTTCTGACACACTTTCCCCAGGAACTGAGTTTTCTTGCATGGGCCAAATCCTTGATTTTATAATGTGCGTCTTTGCTCGGTTGTCCCATTCCCAAAGAAACAGCAAAACTTTTTTTAGGCAGACTACATGCCCAGGAATAAGTGTTAAGGTCTCCACATATTTTCCATCCATATTTTGAGTAACTTAAAGCTTTCAAAAGCAAATCCATATTCTCATAGGTTTACTTCATGTGGACAGAGTGGGCTATCAGTATCGACATGTGAATATTTCTGATATGTAGCAGCACCACCTTTAAACTAAATTGAGACAAATCTACAAAAAGTCTCCATTCTTCAGTGTTGTGTGTATATCCCAGCTCCTGCAGAAGTTCTTCTGCATCATTACAATAGACTAATTCACCATCCTTGGAAAAAATTATGACAATGATTGCTAGTGTTACATATATGATACCTTAACACTTTACTGCAACAAATTCCTTTCCTGTACGAGAGAAGCCAAGAGTTCTGCTTGAATTTTTGAAGGAATGAGGTCTGTCATTAAATCATCAAGTTCAGACTACCATATAAGATGAGGTACAGATAGTCCTGGGAAATCAGGATCCACACTGGAACATGAAGGTTCAGCTTTGTCATCTGGAGAGATGTGGGTTGGTTCTTCTTCATGCAGGGTTCATAGTTGAGGTGGCTTGGGAATTGGTAGGGAATCATCATGTTCAACAGGTTGTAGGGCTGAAGGATTATTGGGGTACACTATAGTATGTTTAGGTTTTGAATTATGGTCATCTATTTTTTGTCAAATAAAAGCAACAATCGGTAAGGTGATCCTTCTGTTATCTCCACACCACAGGGACTGCAAAAGGCATTGATTGGTGCATGCCAGTGAGCCAGCCACGTAAATATCGTGAACATCTACTGCAATATGAATGTGGTGCCCAGCTCTTGTCCTGATCTCCAACTTTATGGCCACAGTATAATTTATACACCTTTTTTGCCACAGGGGTAATGGATTTTCTCTGCGACTTTGGGGTGAATTCATCACAGATGTAACAAAATATGTTCAGTGAATTAACACATTTATGAGGCATGGTGAACACAGCAACTCAACAAAGTACACCTGTGTTATTATTTTTCTTAATATTGAAATGAACTGCATGTAAATTAACACTATCACACTTTGGTTCACAGTTTCAATGATCAAAGTGAAAACAAATTCTCACAATAGAATGTGTGATATTGGAAGACAGAGACACCTACTACTGCAGACCGGCGACCTTCACCAAGGAACAAGGTCAACTGAACTGACAAAGATTATTGCAGCATTCAGTACAATATGCTGTTTTCTCCTCCCCAAAACACTGAAAGTGTCATGACACTGGGGAATGAATAAACTTTTTGTTTTGGGTTGTCTACCTGGATGCGCCTATAAACCTGCCATCCATAAGCGCTTTCTACCAATTGTACCTGCTCCTTGGAAACCTTATGTGATATCACAAAACGGATTTCAGATCTGTAATCAGTGCAAAAAAAATACATTAAAATCACCTAATTTCATTGCTTAATGGTGTTGGTGATGACAGATGAGGTGCACAGTGTAAGGAGGGTCAGGGAGCATTTTAACTACCAAACCTCTCCATGCATTTCAAACTGAATATAGAACTTTGCCTTTTCTTTCAGTTTTTGAACCAACCAATGGCCAGACGACTAGTTTTTCTTCTCATCCTCTTGGTTGCCTAGTCCGAGATTTGAACTACATACCCTGGCTGGTTACATTGTTTTGGCACTGTATGTCTCAGTAGTGACATCATCTTAAAATAAATTACTAAAAAAACAGTGTGTAAGTCTGCACCACCACCCCTAATATTCAAACTGTACCCAAAATTTGAATCTTCCAGGGTGGCTGTGGAGCATGGTCAGGGTTAATGTAACTGGACCCGTGTCATGGAGCACTATATGTTGTGTAAGAAATGCAGTGATCCAGCACAGTGTTTTGCAGTTAAATGAAGACAGGTTTTGGTGACTAGACTTGCTCATCTGGAGCCTTTGAATTTTAATACTGCTGTCATCTCCACGGTGTGGTCATGTCACATAATGACTTGTGTGTGATGAATTGGAAGGATTTGGAAGGAAGCAGTCACGGCCTGATTGAGATATTAACCAAGAATTTGTCTGAATGGTTTTTTGAACTAGGCACCTCCAAATAGCGTTACCACTATGCCTACCCATTCTGTTTGTATTGTTGTTGTTCTTCTTCTTCTTCTCCTTCCCCTTCTCCTCCTCCTCCTTCTCCTCTTCCTCCTCCTCCTTCTCCTCCTCCTCCTCCTCCTCCTTCTTCTACGTCTTCTTCTTCTTCTTGTCATCATTGTGGTTGATGATAATGACTATGATAATTTTTTTGAGTACAATGATAATCATGCAAGTTCTTTCTTTCTTTCAAATGCAGAGAAACATTGCCTCAATGACACCACTGCAGTGACACGGCATCACACAGCTGGTAAGCACAGTATAATTACAGCATTAAGTAACTCAAATAATGGGTAACTATTGTATGAGCCTATGTGATCAGAACTCATCTTAATTTCATTTTTATAGCTGTAAGTTTGAAATTGAAATTAAATGAGTTGTAAGTACTGTGCATGTGACAGTACTTGAATCCAGTTTGATTGTTACTGATTAATTGTAGTATTAGTAATGGTACTCAAAATACAGAAAATTATTACTAACAATTCAACTTCAAGGAACAGGGATTGTAAAAGCCATGCCAGTATTTCCATTAGGTTACTACATATATATAACATTAAAATACAATCTTTGTTTGGGTCATCCCATTGTGTATCATTTAGAAAATCAGTGGGAAGTATGTCATATGATTTATTTATTTATTTATTTATTTATTGTATTATCAGTATTAGTTTTTCTTTTGTTTTCTGTTTTTAATTTTGCCATTTTACTCTTAGGAGAGACATCCCATTATGTTGAAGATGCCCAAAGTAAAGCGTTAAAAGCTGTCAGTCACAACAGAGTTTTATGTTGTGTTTTTATGTAACTTTAATACAACATGTTTTGGCTGAAGTACAGAAAACCATACTCAGGCGAAATTAGAGTTCCAAGTGAAAGTTATTACAGAAAATACCTTAAACCTCCGTTGTTCATGTAGGTATATATAGTTGAGATCTAAACTTTCCATTTTGCATAAGATAAGATAAGTGAAATTTACTAAACTTTTTTGAGAAGAATCTGGCTTATCTTATCTTACAAAAAATGAAAAGTTGAGATCTCAGCCATATATACTGTCGTGAAAAATTATTTAATGTAATTTATGGGATAAATTTTATTTGGTACTCTAATTTTGTCTGATAATAGCTTTGTGCACTTAAGGCAAAACATGCTGCATTAAAGATATATAATAATATAATATAAAACTTAGATTGACAGCTTTTACCCCTTATTTTGCTGTTGTACCATATGTTGGGCATAATTATTCCAGTAGAATGTCTAGTTTAATAGTTTTGAATTATTATTATTATTATTATTATTATTTGTAGTTCTTTTTTGTGATTATTCTCTCAGTTTTTGTTGTAGCATATTACAAAAATGGAGTATTTGTTCACATCTTCAGGTCAGAATTTATTTAGGTTGGAGACTAAGTATGTAGATGTAAGACTGGTTGGTAGTTGTTTTGTATACACCGAAGTTTGGCTATAAACTGTTCAGATAAGTACAAGAAGAACAAATACACACACCCCGCCCTTGTTTTATGCATGTTTGTTTTACGCTTTTTTGCTGTATGCCCCTTGCCAATTTATACCATGTCTGAATTCAAGTTCTTTCATTTTTGGGATAACAGCCTTTGGCTGGCTGCATTCTTTTACCCTAACCTCTTATTTCTGATTGGAATATCATTCTTTATTTATGCCTTTTAGATTTATGACCACCTTTTCAGGAATGCAATTAGGACTTAAAACAAGGGCTGGGTGTATTTTATAATGAAAACTGATAGAAGTTTCACCCAAAATAAATTATGAATGTTAGTCCAAGATAATTGAAAGTATAAAATCTAATGAAAGAACTGCACACAGCATATAGTACAATGAAAATTCATTACTAAAAAAACTAATTTGATAATATTACTGATGTAGTTAGAACATTTATGTTTTACATAAGTTGGTCATAATATGTGTATATATATGTATGTAATATATGACATGATAGGTGACAAGCTGCTGTCACATGTAGAGGCCAAACAGTGAAATATAGGAGTAATAAAAGTGTGTAAATACTAATGAAGATGTTTAATGTTTTTATTGTAATTAATTTTACATAAAACAAAGTGCAGGAACTACTGTAATACACACTTTTAGTGTTTTGTATGTAACATTTATCTTGTAAAAAAGCTAGGATTGCAATCCCAGGTTTTTTCAATTAATGCAAAACACTGACATGAAGCAAATACTCCCTGTGTATTTTAATGTTAATGTTTGGCCTGATGATGACTTCAGTAGAAAGCTGAAATATATAACCACCTTACCTTTAAGTAAATATTTATGTTGACTGAAATAACTTGTACTGGTTTTATAAAATAATACAGCAAAACACTGCCTCTTGGTCAGGTTTTAGTAATGTATGAAAAATGTAAAAAAAATCCAAACTTAACGCACCTTTTGATGCTTCTCCTGTATGAGCCTAAATATGTACTTCAGTTGTTAACAAAATCTTGAGCATTTTGTGCATGAGAAACAGGGCCATCAATGTTGAACATGTACCAGTGGAAATATAATGATCCATGATGCTTTGTTTTAGTACAGTAAGCACAAGAAAATTCTAGAATTTGTCCAGAATAGCTTTGAAGGTACATCATACCTTAAATAAGCAATCTTACAGAAGATGAGTTCAATCAGAGCTCCCACATGACAGTCCATAACCATCATTTCAGAGGGGAAGAAGGCAGGGAGACAGTTTTACTTAATAATACTGCCAATTGCTAAGATTATATACCATTGGTGGTAGATGAATGAAACATTTGGAGCATTGGGGAGGAATAATACTGACAAGGGAAAACCAACGTATCTTAGGAGAAGCCTGTCTCATTGCCATTCTCCCAAATCCCACTTGGATGACAGACCTGGAATCAAACCTGGACCTCTGCTGTGAGAGGCAAGCGATTTTCATCATTTCGTTGTTCCATGGTTTAATACCAATGTTCATGAACTCATTTACAAGTTAATATTTGTAAATAGTGTTCTCAGTCTTTGGCTGACAAGTAAGCAACATAACAACACAAATGTTGTAAGTAATCATGGATAAATTAACAAAGTGTGTGTTATTTTCTCATGTATATAACCCAGTCATGTGACTTTTCTCTCTCCCCTGTTATTGTGGCAGTAAATTGGCTGGCACTAGCCACCTGTTCTGCTGGGGCCTCATGGGAGTGTAGGAATCAGACTGGTCCTGTGATGGAAAGCAGTTCCTACTGAATCATTAACCCATCATGTTTGAATTTCTCACTGGTTTATGCAGACCAGAAGTATGTTATAGATAGAATAGTAAATTCCTAACGTTAACAATGATATATCAGTGTCTGATGATGCCATACCCTTCAAAAAGATGTAGACATAGTTTAATTTCAGAAAATAGTGTCTGAATTTATATGTAATTATGTTATACTAGAACATGTTTTTTGGACTTGAAGGATGATATGTATTTTCGTTGTTATACCGTGCATTGAATGATATGTATTGTTTGAATAATATTAGTAGTGGTAAATCATTATAGTCACTATTTATCTGGATATCCTTTTATTAAATCACACGGTTAGTAGGTTAGACTTTATAGCACTGGATGATTGGATGATTAATGAACAGTGAATCTGAAAAGTATAGATTGAAGATGTTGTGCCCTGTTTTGAGATAATGCCCCATCAATATCCAGAGTGACTCAGGAAACCCAAGAAAAGGATATTAATTTTTGTAGCCTGTGTCTGAACCAAGATTTGAACCTGAAACCTCTGAGTGCAGCCCCATCCATGAATTTTGTCCTTATGATCTACATTTATCATACTTCTAATAGCAGAGGCAGACTGTTGCAGCACAGTATGCACTAAGCATGAAAGGTTGGCAGTTGATCTGTCATCATACTCTGTGTGGTAACCCTGTTTACAGTTGAATTTTCCTGAAAATGTTCTAGGTTACCTGCAATGAAACTCATTAATGAGAGTGTTTGTTCCCATGGGTGAGATAAATTCTGCACTTGACACCAGCTAATTCTAATAAATTCTTTTATAAATATCTTTTTACTGTTATAGAAATTAACTCCCCCCAAATTATTTCATCCATAATTACTGAGTGAAAACATGTGTATGTTAGTATTGACAGTATGAAACATAATTTTAACTGCATAATGTGGTGCATCTAACAGTATTATTTGATTAGTGTGATTCTTCCAATTTATGTAGTTACCATTTTGTAAACCAAGGAACTTTGTACTTGGTTAATACTTTGTATTTCCAGACCCTTTAAGTATTGTTCATTTTATCCAGTACTTAATGGATATTATGGTGAATTAAACATTTGGAGTTCTGTTATGTTTCTTTCATCCAGGTTTAGACCCAGCTTGTCAGCATTGAATCATTTTTGTGTACACCACATAGGTTGGTAGATAAGGAGGGACTCATGGCTTTGGAGGATCATGCAGTCACCATTTCCAGAATGCACCCTGAGACCACAGGTTCCTCCAAAATGTTGCACTCTATCTACCATACTATAAGACATCACACTGTAGAAGATGAATATCTTAACATTTAGTACTTCTCATAATAGTCCTGGCTGTTAAGAGTATTTAAAAGTCAGTTCTTTGGACTTCATTGTACACAGACTAGTCATCCTGGCACCTAATGTACCTGTAAATTAGAGCTAAAGTAGTAGGTTTAAAGTGTGCTGTGTCTGTTGGCTGTGGATTGTGTATGGAGTGCCTGAATGTGAAATGCAGTTTAACCCTTTAAAGCACAGTGGTGACTGCATGTTACACCTGCTTTAACATTCAGTAACTCTATTTTGCCTGGTCAGTGTATTTATGTATTTTGTATGATTCTCACAATAAACAGCAACTATTTCTCAACTGCATTAACCAGTTGATTATTGTAATTGAGTGTCTGTGGTAGGGACTGATTTATTGATATGTTGACATTAAATTCAGGCTCCAGTATGATCATATGAAACCAACAAGTTGCAGGAAGATGGTCATGAATAAGAGTAGTAACAGCCAACAAATGTGAGGTGTATTTGGGACATGTTGCACAGTGGACTTCAGTGTATGTTCATCCATCAAACCACTCTTGTAACATTGTTGCATTTGAAGTAACATGGAATAAACCTACTCTTTCTAAATGGGATAGAGAAGGCATTCTGGTGGCAGGAAACTGTACTATATGTTGTTCTGTAGTATTTTAGTTTAAGAAGTTACTGGAATAGAGGGTGTAAATGTTGAACTTTTGTGACGAGATATGCAGAATTATTGTACAGTAATAATTGAATTCTGTGATAATGCCTGTAAAAACGGTGCTAAAACTGTGGCTTCCAAAAGTATGAGTGCTCTGCAAGTGATAAAAGTTCAGCATTTATGTGTACAAGTCAGTCGTTTTGAATGCATTTTGTCTCAGGATGCATATTATGGATTTTAATATACTGTGTTGATTGCAGTCAGTATTAATTTTTGTGCTATGGAAGACTCAGGTCTTTATATAGTAGTTTGTTTTCATCTTCTTATTATGAAGTGGTTGGTGTTTAATTGCTGTCACACATTTCTTTGTTATGTAATAGAAGTTTGCAGTTCATTGCATTTATTATGTTTGAATTCTGAGCTTAAATTTGTAACATAAAAATTTTAAGAAGAGTTTGAATTTGTATGTGTGCGTGTGTGTGTGTGTGTATACATTAAAATTTGGTCTACCTCCAAAGATAACAAGTCTTTTTATATACAGGAGCTTAAATTTTCTGCCTACATGAGCCTTACCTATAGTTACGCCTGGTAGAGAAATATTTAATCGGTAACCCTCATGCTTAGCATGTTGTTTACATGTATCATAAGGAAGCAGGGGTGTGATGGTCTAGAGCAGCAGTTTTGAGTTGGGATGCTTGGATTATTGTCAAGAGGATGAATAACTAGGGAAGATTTTAAGAAAACAGGCTGTGCTGTGGATTGGAATGATGTGGCTTGGAATACATTCCAGGGGTAGGCTTTATTTTTATATTACAGTAACATTCCTTTGATCTGGCATCGATGGGACTGGATAGATGCTGGATTATTGAATATTCCAGATTATAAAACAGTAACAATACTGACCAATTTTCTTACAGGTAATTTTTGTTACTTTACAGCCAGTCATCAGAAAATGTGCAGTTGTTAGTTGTTTTCATTTAGTCATAAAAAGACCTGGGAGTTTTTAAATTATCAAAGTCACAGTCATGGGTTTTCCATGAGAATGCGTTGATGTAAACCACTTATATACAACACCTGATCGAACTGCCAAAGTATTAGGATTTCTGGATTAAGGGAATTCCACTGTACTAAAATTACAGGTCCTAATACCAGAGAATTAAGTGAGAAAGCTCAGCTGCATTAAGTGTCTTGGGCAAGGAGAATCTCAAGAATTTGACATCTCCTTCCCATTAAGTTTGTGCACAATCTGCATTTACCACGCTCTAAGTTCACTGTCTTTTCCTGTTGTTTTAATACTGCCATCCATTACCATGATGAAAAACGCTGGGATAAAACACTTCCATTACTAACTCCTCTAAAAGCTTACAATCATTCAGATTTGTTGCCACACTTTTGTCACATACATGAAAAGTATTTTCTTCCCATTTGCCCTTAAAACAGATTGTAGTAATTACTGAGAAATGTGTTGGGGTACACCATGTGGAATTTGACATATAGATAATTACTGATCAGATATCCGCATTTATCAAATGAGAAATAAAGGGAACACCATAGGTAAGTACATCAGCCATTTATAGACTTAAAGACATTGTATGATTCAATTATGGGGATGGGGGGGGGGGGGGGTTTAAATTCC
>Ga0123352_10020775_pt1:2500-10466 | contig 10466 bp, 2 predicted proteins | sample TergutLab28metaG_FD_89700 | JGI IMG/M metagenome (GOLD analysis project Ga0123352, IMG submission 89700) | Labiotermes labralis P1 segment gut microbial communities from Petit-Saut dam, French Guiana - Lab288 P1 | ecosystem: Host-associated > Arthropoda: Insects > Digestive system >... | reverse complement strand
GCTAACCTCTAAAGTTGCATTTTATATATTTATTCAACAAATATAGGTACTGAATATTTTAAACATGGTGTATACTCTCCGTTTTTTTCTCTTAAAAATGCAGTTTGTTTCATAATTCTAACGCATTTGGTCCCTGTATTATTCACATGTTATATACAGGGTGTGCTAAAATTAAAAAAATAATTCCGGCGCCAAAGGGTTAAGTAATCTTGGAAGTTTGTCATCCCTGTTGTGTATGTGAAATTTGGAAAGGGTATGTAGTCAAACACAACTATGTCAATTGAGGTGTATTTAATGGCTATACTAGACAACTACATTAGGCCTTCACTGGCCATCTTCAGGTTGTCTTCAAGAGAACTTAGGTAGTATGCTCTGACTAGAAGCACGATAGGGTCTGGTGGCTAGCCACCAGACCCTATCGTGCCTCTAGCCAGAGCCTACCACCACACATAGAAATTACATTACGCAATAAGGCCTGTATGTAGAGATCTCTGTATCACGTGCGCGCACAATGTATATAGTATGACCTTAAGTTCTCTTGAAGACAACCTGAAGATGGCCAGTAAAGGCCGAAACATGTAGTTGTCTAGTATAGCCATTAAATTACACCTTAATTGACATAGTTGTGTTTGACTACATACCCTTTCCAATATTCATTAAGTAAACTACAATTTTTGTTTTGGCGCTGAGGCCCAACGCGGGTTTCTGCAACACACACAACGACGCTCCACAATTGGTAGGACTTCTCTGGACGAGTGATCAGCCCGTCGCAGAGAACTCTACCTGACAAAACACACAACATTCACAACAGATATGCATGTCCACGGTGGGATTCGAACCCACAATCTCAACAGACGACCTTGCGGCTCGGACCGTCGAACTAGAAATAAATATGTGTACAAAATTAATAGAAAATTAATACACAATCCTTCCGGCCAAAACCAAAGCAGGAATTAATTAATAGGTCTATTAAACGAATAATTTAATAGCTGTACAGTAGAAAAAAAATGGTCTTTGCTTTCTGTGCAAAGCCGAATTATCTGTTTTCGATCACACTCAATCTGCGAACGGACCAACCCGGTCCGCTGTCAGCGAATGTCGCTTAGGAACTTTGACATGAAGTTTATTGCTTTCTTCTAGTAAAATGTACAAGAAATTTTGCAGCTTTGTTGTGTCAGCACATTTATTATTCTCGCATAATTAATAAGTTAATGTAAAGTTCACTCCAGAACAGGCCATGAAGGTTCAGAGGGGCAGTAGAGGCACAGCTCTACTCTTGTTTTAACCTCGGTGCTAGACGGGGTTGGGTGGACAACGTCACGCCCAGGCCGTTTTATCCCCGGGAAAGATCCGGTACTCCTTGTATAGGAGGCTGGGTGGGGCCCAGGGAAGTCTGGATGGGTGCAGAAAATCTCGGTCCCCCAGTGGGATTCGATACTCGTACCGTGCGGCCCGTAGCGAGTCGCTACACTGACTGAGCTATCCCGGCCCTTTCTCGCATAATTAATATTTTCATGAAATGTTTTGGCAATGGTATTTCTGTTGTTGGTGTTCTCGGCTTTTCTTTGTGTTAATAACTCTTGCAGTACCTCGAACTGTGGAGTATGGAATGGCAAGTAGACGAACGAGTACTTACTTACTCCATAGTGCAGAGTCCTTCTTGAGCAGCTAACTGGTTTGCAGCTAGTCAAGAAATTTCCCCGCTTTTCACGGAACCCGAAGTTTCATTACCGCACTCAAAAGCGTCCGCCACCTGTCTCTATCCTGGGCCAGCCCAATCCAGTCCATATGCCCACATCCCACCTCCTGGAGATCCATCCTAATATTATCCACCCATCTATGCCTAGGTCTCCCCAGTGGTCTCTTTCCCTCTGGTTTCCCCACCAAGACCCTATACATCCCCCTCTCCTCACCCATACGCGCCACATGCCCAACCAATCTTATTCTTCTCGATTTTATCACCCGCACAATACTGGTTAATTGAATTAAATAATAGTGGAAGTAGCCTTGGCCAATTTTGAGGTGGGACTGATTTTCCGACACTTAACTGGAAACACTGAGAAGAACCGTGAAAATTTCCCACCCTCCGAGTCGAGAAAGATTAAATTAAAAATGTGACGACCAGTAAAGCTGCTGCTTGTGCAATAGGGCAGACTGTTTCCTGTTTAAACTTTATGCTGAAATTTTACAGCAGTCGGAAAAGATTGTTATTAACGGAGAGGTTGTAAACGTTAGCAAATGCAGTCGTCTTCTGCAGTGCGTCACAAAATATTGAGTCAATTTGAAGAATATGGCACCGATATTTCTTTGAAAAGAAGAATTGTGTTGATGATTATGGGCAGCGTAGCGTAAAACAGTTTTGTTTGTGTATCTGTCATGACAAGTACGACAACACTGCGCAGGCCTTAATGTTAGATTTGCCACACCGTCCGTTAATTATTACTCTAAGATGCATAAAATACCTTATTATATAAGAGACGTAACAAAATTCAGTTAATGTACGCAGACTATGCTTGGGATTCTTATAATAAAACCAAAAAGGTGCACTAATTTCTCAAATTTATTTTTGGAATGAAATTCTACATGTTTCGGACTGTCCATCTGTCCATCATCAAGAGTTCTTCACTGTACACACAGCAATGGTATATGTCATACAGGTTTGCCAACAGCTTGCGAGAAGGATCAGGACGGCCGTCCTGATCCTTCTCGCAAGCTGTCGGCAAACCTGTATGATATATACCACTGCTGTGTGTACAGTGAAAAACTCCTGATGATGGACAGAGGAACCCTCTGAGTTTTATTCCAAAAATAAATTTGAGAAATTAGTGCAGTTAGTTGGTTTTTTTATAAGAATTTTTCACGATGCACGGTCACGTGAACATTAAATATGTTTGGGAGTCGGAAGTAAAGGACTAGGGGACTGTAGTAAGAGAAAATACATTTGTTACGTGATAGAGGAAGTACAGAAAACACAATTTTGCATATAATAAGATATGTACATAAGAAATATCTTAAAATGTATATACCTAGAGAATGTATAAATAAATAAATAAATATATATATATGTATATACATTTAGTAAAGGTTCTTAATGTTTTACCAAAAAGAACTGCCCAAACTTCAACAAATTTTCTTTCCCGACATATTGTAAAATGAATATTCGATATACATAAGTAAAAAGCTGGGAAATAAATGCATAACATAAGGGATAATGGGATTTCGGCCTGTCATGTTTTTTATTTAAATGTGTGAATAGTAACTGCTATTAATTTTTTTGACGTTTTGCTGACCGTGCTTCTCAGTATATTTATCTCAGTATTTAACCAACTTGATGCACGAGACGGCCACCTATAGGTGTGATGATACCAGAGTCTGTGTAATGCAATTTTGACCTCCTGATGATGAGCACATGTGCTCGAAACATGTAGAGGCATGGAATAAACTTATTGTAAAACAAAATTTTGTGCATCAAGTTGGTTAAATACTGAGATAAATGCTATTATTTTGTTCCAAACAGTGTCTGACCGCTGACTGCAACAGCAGCCGTTATAAACATAGTGTTTTATGTTTTTCTTATCACCTTTCACCTAACGCGCCCTTTGGGTGTCTGCATTACTTAGCAACCGACATATTTAGATATTATTTTGCAAGAATGCGGCAATATTGATAGAACTGAGAGGAGGTTTGCACGAGAATGTGTTCAATATAATGAAAAATAAAATTATATTTTAATATAGAATTATGTTAAAAGAGCAAATCCCATTTCAATGCAGCACAAAGAAATTCAAGAATTTACTTAATTTTATTATGTGTGATAAGGAAAGTGTCATATCAACTGGGGATGCATGAGGAAACTCAAGTGAAATTCCCCTTGTATTTTACCAATTAAACCCCGAATCGAGACACTGCGCTAGAAGCCGGAAGTTTGCGGGTACTGTTTCCAGTGGATTTAGTGGGATACTTCATTGACATATGCATTCCGGCCACTCTATTATTTGGGGTCAACTCAAGCTCTAACGGAAATGAGTACCGTAGATACTCCCTGGGAGTAAAGGCAGTGGGTGCATAAGGCTTAAAATCTTATCACTTTTATGTGCCGATTATCTTGAAATCTGGTAGCCTCAAACTCCTGGAACCCCAAGGGACTAACCAAGCCTATAATGGGATAGTTTTGACCATTTTACTCCGTACTGAAACAGTTCGAAAATTTCTCGTAAATTTTCCAAGTACTTTCTTTAACGAAAATCCGTAATTCGGTCCTCGAATTTTTGTACGAGTGCGGACGGACGGACGGACGGACGGACGGACGGAGGAAAGTCAATAGACATTTCTTAAGAATGCGAAAGCAAATATGGTGTTGCAAATTACGGGAGTAAATTTCAGCTTATGGAACTTAAAAATTTTCTTCTTTAATTATTACACTTTCGAAATAACGGTGTTCCACTGAGTAACAGCAGGTAGTTGAAAATACGCAACGCTTTAAATATACTGTCGAGTGACACAAATATAATAAATTCTATGATATTTCAAATTTGATATTCCTTATTAATGTGGAGTATTAGACGACAGGTACTTAACAGAGACACATCAATAGACAGGCATCGTTGTAGAAGTAGCCAAGTATTTGAAGTTCACGTGCCCGTGCATCGTGTTAAATTATTATAATAAAACCAACTAGATGCACTAATTTCTAAAATTTATTTTTGGAATAAGACTCTATACGTTTCGGAGAGTTCCTCTGTCCATCATAAGGAGTTCTTTACTGTACACACAACAATGGTGTATATCATAGAGGTTTGCTGACAGCTCGTAAGCTGTCAGCAAACCTGTATGACATGCACCATTGTTGTGTGTACAGTAAAGAATTCCTGATGATGAACAGAAGAACTCTCCGAAGCATGTAGAGTTTTATTCCAAATATAAATTTGAGAAATTAGTGCATCCATTTGATTTTATTATAAGAATTTAGCCAAGTATTTTTCAGTGAAATTTATTTCTTCAGTTTTCGTCAGAAAAAAATTAAATAACTTTTGCTGACACATTAGCCATTACAAACAATTTATCTTTAAATAATAATTATTATAAATCATACAAACCTCTACGTAAACACTAGAGATTACGACAGCTCATTGTACTGACACTAAAAATTAATTACTCCCGCGAACTGTGTTTGCATCACAATGTTACCAGCTTAAATGAAACAATAATTTTGGCTCTTAAACGAAACTTTCTGCCGATCCCAGTGGCCGCGCTGTCAAACACGTGGGTCTGCGGCCGCTTACTTATTGGGATTGCGAATTCGAATCCAGCTGGGGGCAAGGATGTCTGTCTCTTGTGAATGTTGTGTGTTGTCAAGTTGAGGTCCCTACGACAGGCTGATCACCAGTCCAGAGGAGTCCTATCGAGTGTGATGTGTCCGAGTGTGATAGTGAAACTTCGATCATGAAAGACCTTGGCTCTTGTGCTATGGCAGGGGGGAGGGAACTCCAAAATTGTATACTTGGGCAGATATATCACAAAATTTTATAAGTTTTTAGGTTTAGTTCGGTTATTATGCCTATCATAGTAGTGTGGATTGTACCACCTTTAACTCTCGTCTATCGATATTAGTTACTCATTCTGTTGACACTTCTGGTTTCTTAAATTCAGTTTCTGCAGTCTCCTATCGCTAGTGCTAGGACTTATCCTTTCTCAACATTTATGACTCTGATTGTTCATATTTAATGCAAGATAACTGTATATAAAAATCCATATAACCGGAGATTACTGCAACGCCCACGAGCATGTAATAACCAAAACGTGCAATAACCGGAGATTACTGCAACGCCCACGAGCATGTAATAACCAAAACGTGCAAGAAACAGTCCTTTCAGAATAGTCAGTGACAGTATACAAATACGGAGGTCCCAAATGTCAGAAAATCATAATTTTCGTAATAAAAGTTTTTTGTCTTTATTCTTTTTCTTCTTCCTTTGTGACTCTTCGTACATGGCTTCCTTGTTGCTGGGGTTTGGAGATAGCTGATTTGTTACGAGATCACGTATCAATAGGAGGTCTAAGACCCAAAATGGAGGGTTAGAGTATCTTCTCCGGCACCTCTTTTAAAACCCGCCCCTACATGGGTGGCCGTGACAGCAGCCAGGCTGCCGCCGGCATGAATTTAATTTCAAATTGACCCATTTGTAAGTACCAGAAATAGAATTTGTAATTGATCTAGTCAACTATATAACAGAAAATGTGACTTTTGTGCTGCGGGTGCCCCAAACGCAGTGACAACAACAAAAAAACTGCTACCACGTATCTGGCGTCGGGGTTCGAACCAAATATCTGAGAATCCCATTAGACACTTAACCACAAAAATAATGTCTTACAACGTAATCGACTTAATAAGATGGACGTTTTTATCTATGTCCAAGCTACGACATGAAAGCATGTAAATTTAGTAAAGATATAGCTTCACCCATTTTAACCTCGGTATTAGATGGAGGCGCCGGCCGCTTTAACCCTAGGAAAAACGCCCTAACTATTGTGTAGGAGGCTGGATGGCCCCAATATTTTGTCTGATGTTTATAAAGAGACAGATATCGTGCCTCTGCTAAGATTCGAAATTCGGATCTTCCATTCCATAAAATAGGCACTGTACGGAAAATGCTGCACTGGCTCCCCTGTCTATTGCGTATCTATCTGATATCATTAAACCTTTATAAAACAAGTGCTTATATCAGGGAACTTCAGGATTCAATATAAGAAATCGATGGCACCAATTTCTTTATCTTAATTGACCTACTGTCACGTATCACTTTTCTCTGCAATTTCCTTTTACGGATGTGAAAAAGTTTTAAGGCGATATGGAGACCTTGGCTGATGACAGTAAAACATTATCTGTCAAATATATTTAAGTGTACATATTAAATACACTTTCAAATTCTTAGCTTGTTTCATGAATTCTGTATCGATAGTTGCTGACTTAGGGGCAACACAAATGCAATACTGTTTTCGCTCCGGTTGGAGTGTTTCTGATCTGCGCAGCAGGGTTTCTGTGTTAACGCACTCATGACAAGAACAATGGAAACAATTGGAGTTACATGTCTGAGAATGACAGGGAAATGTTACTACTGCGGTTGTGGATGCTCTTGGGGGGAAACAACTGAAACGCTCCAATTGACCAGTCAGGACGCTCTGCACACTCTCCCCTGCCTCTTGTCATTCCCAAGTGTCACTTTGATTTCGTTCCTGAGTTGGGTACGAAACATATGCCCTGTTCGTAATTCAGAAACAGCAAGTATCGGAGTAATATTGGAATGAAATTTGCGAGATGTAGCATATCAGTTCTGTTTTCACATTTTCTTCCTTTCTTGTAGAACGAAATGCCTATAGGAGAGAAAAGTATGAAATTCAATTTTAAACGCTGTTACGTATTTGAGCGTCAGTTGATGCATTACCATAAGGGAAACACAGAAATTAGAATATATGTGAACCTGATGCGTTGGAGGATGTTTTAACTTGAGAGTCAGAAAGTAAGCAGGACATGGCAAAATATGGAAGAGAAACCTGAGTAGGAATAAGTACTGCCAACGCCAGTCTCAACAGTTACTTACTTACTTACTTATTACTCCATGGAGCAGAGTCCTTCTTGAGAAGCTAACCTGTCTTCAGCTAGTCAAAAAATACCACGCATTTTATAGAACCCGAAGGTTCATTACCGCATTCACAAGTGCCCGCGACCTTTCCCTATCTTGAGCCAGTTCGATCCAGTCCATATCCTCACATCCTACTTCCTGAAGATCAATCTTAATATTATCTTCCCATCTACGCCTGGGTCTGTCATGTGGTCTCTTTCCCTCATGTATTCACACCAAGACCCTAAATACGCATTTCCTACCCCCATACGCACTACATGCCCCACCCATCTCATTCTTCTCGATTTTATCACCCGAACAATATTGGGCGAGGAGTACCGATCACT
>Ga0123352_10020774_pt1 | contig 10466 bp, 7 predicted proteins | sample TergutLab28metaG_FD_89700 | JGI IMG/M metagenome (GOLD analysis project Ga0123352, IMG submission 89700) | Labiotermes labralis P1 segment gut microbial communities from Petit-Saut dam, French Guiana - Lab288 P1 | ecosystem: Host-associated > Arthropoda: Insects > Digestive system > Gut ... | reverse complement strand
GTGCCTCTCCCTCCCCTCCCCCTGAAATATTTTATTCCTTATAGCTTCAGAAGTTGTTGCTAGTTCTGTGATTCTTTTAAACATTCTAGTTTATTTCTTGAACCTCTCCTTTGTGGTTCAGTATTTAATACATTTTAACAATTTACATTTTGTTTTCCCATGTTTTAGGTGAACCGTTTGTATTTTACGCATTGCCCGGTTGCTTGGTAGAAATGTGTCATGTTTTCCTGTAAATGTATTTTTAAACTGCACTAATAACCATGGTTCCTCTCAGGTCGTGGGCAGTTATATCAAGCTATTGGAACTGAAGCTGTAATGTAGGACATATTTTGTTACACAAACAAAAGCGTCATGTGTGATGAACAAGTCTTGAGCGTACAAGATAGTCTAATGTCAGTGGCAGCGAAAGTCCCAAGAATTAAACTGCAGAGAGCTGAAGAAATATTTCCTGCTTGTAAGGAATTATTGGTGAGTGTTTTTTTACTTCTGTGCATGGAAAATAATTTCATCACCTTGACTTGCTGCAGCCAGTGTAAACATCTTCGCCATGTGTTCCCAGATTGGAAAGCAGGCCCATGTTTTCATTTGGTTATGTGACTGATGCCTATACGTAACAAAAGATCAAAATTATGTAGCCAGCAAATTGATAGCAGACTAACTGGGAGTAGTGCTTAGTACAAATAAATGCATGTTCCCTTGTGTTAATATTTGGTGTCCGAAACATATTTGGTTTCGTTGTGTATGGCTGTGAAACTTGGTCACTCACAGAGAAGGAAGAATGAGAGCCGGCCCTATGGGGGACTGAGTGAAACCGCCCCACATGGGGCCCAAATTGTTGGGGGGGGGGGGCTGCGTCAGAGACGCGGATGAAAACTTTTAACCGATAATCTTCGTGGAACTCCACGTGGTAGCCGGAAGGAGCCGAACGCTGGAAGGTAGCCCACAGGTCGTCTTTCGACGGCCGTGCTGTGCCGTGACCTTGAGAAGAACGGCATGGTCGGAGTATGGCATGGGCATGGCATGGAAAGTATGAATCAGACACGGCCGCACTGTGTAAATCAAATGGGAAAAACATATTCTAAACCCTTAGCGGCACAGCATGCTATGAGTGAATCGGCGTTTACTGTGCGCAGCAGTGTTGCCATCTCCTCGAGGAGAGAGTCACAGATGCGATCGACGAAAGTCTCCATTCTAGAGAATGTTACCAGGAAGGCGAAATAAAATGGAAAGAAAGAGGTGGGGACAAAATTAGTCTTATTTTGGGGGGACAGTCCCCGAAAATCCGGGACATATGGCCCTCCTTAACTGGACTTCTACTCTACCTTGTTGTGGTCGTGACAAATCACTTTCAGAGCGGTCCGTCGCGACGCAATCTAGGTAGAGTCGTAGGCCAATGCTGCATGTGTGAATTCACCGCAGCTTGAAGGGAGCTGTTTGAAAGAGCAGTGTCTAACCTGCACAGTGTTGAGGCCGCATATCTCACAGCCACAGATCGTTTAGCAGAGTCCGGCAGTTTGCAATGGCAGCCGATGGCAGTAGCAGCACGGTCTAAGGCGTGGGTCTGCGGTCACTCGCTTGCGGGGATTGCGTGTTCATATCCCACCGTGGGCATGGATGTCTGCCTCTTGTGAGTGTTGTGTGTTGTCAGGTAGAGATGTCTGCGAAGGGGTGATCACTCGTCCAGGGGAGTCCTACCGAGTGCTGTGTGTCTGAGTGACAGTGAAACCTCGATCATGGAGGTCCTGGCTCTCTAGGGTCTGTCGCGCCATGAAAAAGAAGAGGCTGTAACGCCAGTTGCCCTGCTCATTTATCACAACTTGAATCCTGTGTCACCATCGTTTGACGAACAGCATCATGCTGTCAGCACATGTGGAACTTGTTCATATCCTCGGATCTGTATCCAGATTGTTTAGTCGTGCAACAACGGGATTTGTTGAAGTGACTGCATTTCTTTCTTTTGCAGTTTCTTATTCCTCCTTGTACTTGACATGAAGGTGAAAAATGTCTCCTTTTGTTGAAGCATTTTGCAAGTCCCTATTTTAACACACACTGCACTAAATTAATGTTTTATATATATCTCTGTTTATTAAGTATGTTTTGCACAGGATATTGAGATGTGAAAGCTGGCCATTGAAGGAATGTATATTGAATGTGATAACAGGGTACTAAGAGGGACTATGTCAACTGAAGCAGGAGAAATTGGAGGGTGGAATGAACTGTATAATGTGGGTTTCCAAGATTTGCACCCCAAACCAGATATTTTTGGAATGATGCGTACAAGGAAGGTGAGGTGGTTGAAACATGTAACACAAAGGATTTTGATAAGGAAGTGTGGGGCGAAGGGTTGACACAGGAGGCCATCTCGTAGCCAGAAGGAAAAGGCGAGAAAAATCTTCAAAGGACTTTGGTTGTACGTCTTGTGAATTGGATCTGTGACAAGCTGCAATGAACATGATAATGAACCATTACCGTTAATTAAAGACACCTTCAGCTTTCATGAAGGGAGGTAATTTCTTGTGTAGCTTAGCAACAGTAAGCTTCTCAAGGATTTTGCTGCATGAAGTAGTTGGTTATTAATGATTTTGATAATTGTACAGGAGAAAATCTTACACAATAACTGTTTTAACACAGTTCTTGTGCTGTGCAGTTGATTGATTATGCAGTACTTAACCCAACAAATTGCACAATCAGTAATAAATAATCATCTGTCATTAATGTCCTTCCTACATGTTTTGTCCTTTACAAGGTTGTCATCAGGGAGGTAAATATAAAGGCATGCAAGTGCGGCAGATTCTGTCGAAGATGTGTGGGTGTTGTGTGTGTGTGGTGTTTGTGTGTATAGATTTAAAATGCAGTATTGTGAATTGGAATTAAATCAATCCATCAAATAACCTATACCAATGACATGTTGTTATTACTAGCTCGAATTATAATTATTACTTTGTGGATTGAATTATTATGTATAGTGTCTGATATAGTGTATTACGACTAATTCTATATCCATTAGGTCTCTTAGACTTGTAATGGATTTGATAGAATTGGATAAATTGAATTGAACTGAAAATTAGTAAAAAATGCTCATAATGTAATTCAACTCAATGACCCACTGTGGCATAAACAGACACAACAAAGAGCTCAGGGGTGTTCGCTTTGAATGAGGATGATAAAAATTGACATAGATGTTTGTTGGCAATGGAGGATAAAATTTTGTTTGGTAGTGCAAAAAAAGTTTGTTAATTGATGTATATTTTAAATATTTTTAGTAATTTTGATTGACAATATTGTATTTTAACTCTACACACGCAGAATTTGACATTCAGATTAACATGCATCACAATACATTCTTATAATGAAAGCTGTCACAATGCACTATTTCTCAAATTAATTTTGTTAAAGAACCCTGCATGTTTCAGACAGATCCACTGTCCATCATCAGGAGTCTCACCACTGTGTACACAGCAGACTGCCAACATAACTAGCATGACAGATACCTGTTGTTGTTTATACAGTGTTGAGACTCCTGATAATGGACAGTAGATCTGTCCGAAACATGTAGAGTTCTTTATCAAAATAAATTTGAGAAATAGTGCAATTCATTGACTTTTATTTTAAGAATATATTTAACAAAATTTGTTGTACTGGTGTGCCTTTGTACATTCTTCCCTCTTGATGACAATGTACCATATAGAGGACAAAACATGTAGAAGGGACATGAGTTACATGATTTTTATTATTGACTGTGCAGTTTGTTGGGTCAAATACTGTATAAAGAACCAGTGTTGTCAGTTACAATAAAAGTGTATATTCTATTTGTTGTAGTGCCAGAGAACACACAGTACTGATCAGTGTATTGGGCTTTTTACAGAAGAGCATCATCAAATTGCCAGAAGTTGTACCGGCATCATGTAGTAAGGGATATCCGACAATTTCTGATGATGAAATTGAAGTTATCAGAATAAAAGTCGAGGAGGGTGCAGAAGTAAACAAGAAGGTGGACCCTATAGCTATAACATTTACTGCTGTAAAGTCTGAGCACGAGGTGAGTTCTGTAACTGTATGCCCATTATGAGACTCATTTCACCATTATCCATGAAACACTGTCATTTTTATAAGGTGAAGAGAGAGAACCAACAAGATGCAACTAATTCAGTGTTTATTATCAAACTTTCTATCTCAACATGTTTTGGACATCACTAAGCCCATCATCAGGAGAATAAGACCGTGTCCTACTGTGTGCACTGTGTGAAAGTTACTGTTCGAACAGTAACTTTCACACAGTGCACACAGCTCACGACGCATCTCCACAAGACAACACCCAACCACAGCCTACAAACCCAGGCAGAACACCGCATGCAGTAGGACACAGTCTTATTCTCCTGATGATGGGTGTAATGATGCCCGAAATATGTTGAGATAGAAATTTTGATAATAAACATCGAATTATTTGCATCTTGTTGGTTCTCTCTCTTCACCTTATGTTCACAATGCACGGTCACAAGAACCTAAAACTGTCATTTTTCTCAATTCACCTGTTTCTCTGTCTATCTGAACACAAAGCAACACTCTGTAAATGAACTCTTCCCTCAGTAAGTTTTTTGGACAGCCTACTGAAGGGACTGGACAGTCCGGGATCGAATCCCGGTGGGGACGAGAGTTTCTGCCCGTCCAGACCGGCCCTGGGGCCCACCCAGCCTCCTGTAAAATGGGTACCGGGTCTTTCCCAGAGGTAAAGTGCGGCCGGGGCGTGCTGCTGACCACTCACCCCCCTTCTAGTGCCGCGGTCATGGAAGAGTAGAGCTATACCTCTACCCACACTCTGGGCCACACCAGGCCTGTAACGGGATCATTTTACTTACTGAAGCGGTTGATCTGACCCTAAAGGCAGAATGAAGTAAATACATGTTCATGTTTCGTAGTGAGACTGTAGAACAAAACACTGATACAAATGAAGTAGTGTATTTTATATTGAGCATAAGTAGCATATTTTTAGTTTTGTATTTCAACACAGTTACATATATGTGTTTGTAACTTGGGCTCCAGATATTCAGGCCTTACTATTTGAGACTTTTGTGATTTCATAAAACAGTTCACGATTTGAATGAATGAGATCTTTTCGTAATACAGTTTGCATGTTTATACACACACAAACTGGGGACCCACGGTAGCACAGTGGTTAAGGTGCTGTGCTACAAATCGGAAGGTCGCTGGTTCGATCGCAGCTGGTGTCATTGGAATTTTTCTTTGACGTAAAATCCTTCTGATCACACTATGGCCCTGGGGTCGACTCAGCCTCTAACAGAAATGAGTACCAGGAGCATTTCCTGGGGGTAAAGGCGGCCGGTGCGTAAGGCTGACAACCTTACCGCTATCCTGTGCTGTTATCATGTAATCTGGGAACCTTAACTTCCTGGAGCTTTCTGGGCTACTCCAGGCCTGTAATGGGACTGTTTTACCTTTACATACATAAATTTCTCTAAGTATTTCTAATGTTGATACCCAATGATGGCCCCTTGTTGGGTGAAGCATGTTGTGTGTTGAAGAATATAACAGAGTCATAATCAAGACTGCTGTGATTGTTTGTTTGTTCATCCATTCAGATTACAATTTATATATTACAACATAGCTTATAATGTATGGACATCTACCAAATACAATATAATAAATAGGTAAAGCAGTTCCATTACAGGCCTGTAGTGGCCCAAAGGGTTCCAGGAAGTTAAGGTTCACAGATTTCATGACAACGGCACAGGATGGTGGTAGGTTGTCAGCCTTACGCACCGGCCGCCTTTACCTCCAGGAAATACTCCTGGTACTCATTTCTGTTAGAGGCTGAGTCGACCCCAGGGCCATAGTACAATCGGAAGGATTTTATGTCAATGAAAAATCCTATGACACCAGCTGGGATCGAACCAGCGACCTTCTGATTTGTGGCACAGCACCTTAACCACTGTGCTACCGCGGTCCCCAATATAATAAATAAGAATGCAAAATTTAAAGACCAATTGGAAGTAGTATCTGTCACTACAAATAGGAGTATGTGTGTATATATATATACACCTACGAGTTAAGAATTTAAATTAAGAATAGTAATGTGTGAGTTATATTACATGTAAGATTATTTAGATGTGTACTTTTAATATAATTACAAAGGACCAAGATCTCTACTGGAATTGACCGTGCCTGTTTATAAGTGTGACGTTTGGATGTCCAAAATAAAGTGAACTACTTTATTCATTAATAATATTTCAGAGTGTATTGTTTTTGAGAACACCAATATAAAATATGTTTATGTCCTTACAAAATTTAAAAACAGACAGATATTGTTTCCTTGGGGAGCCAGACCACATCCCATTGTATATAGGCCTTCCGTCCGCATGGGGCTCCACAGATGGTGACTGTATGTTTCCCCGCATTTCATGAGAGGACTCCTATTTGGGGACTCCAACAGATATAAATGAATGAATAAACCATTGCCTCTGGAGACGGAGCATCCCTCTCCATAGGGACCCTGTTGGGGGAACATGGAGGGGGGCTCCCTTAACGGGGACTTTTAGAGATTTTGTTTTTGACGTACATATCTGGGTTCCTTCCTTCTGGACCTTGAGGATGTTGCGAATTACGGGGGCCATCTGGAATTTTGGTAAAGGAACAGGGGTCTTTTGACCTAGTATCAGAATATGGGGCACAAAGGGCCTGTTTTAAGGCCTAGGGGCATCGGGCCCACAAGGGCTCGATCCCAAACACTATTCTAATTCTAATTCTAAAAATTGACATTGTTTTGTGTTTTGCTGTGATTGATTTCAGAATCTTTTGCCTTTTTACCATCCCAAAAGCAGAAACAATAGATGAAACAAATTTTTGCCTGTCTTCTTTTATGTGTGTATAAGCGTAAGGAAAGAACATAGATAAAGCAGTGTGATGACACAATACTGAGAATATTTTGGCATAAGAGAGACAGAGGAAGTAAGAGGTGGTAAAAAGGTTTCATAATGACAAGATTCATAAGTTTTACTATCCACCTTATATTATTTGGCATACTAATACGGCAGAATAATAGTGTGGCTTGTGGCATGTATGGTACAGACGAGGATCACATGGGAAAAGTGGGCATAAGTGACAGATTGGTATTTTAATAAGTTAACAAAATACAATAAGAGGAATTGGAATGGTTCCATCGGCTGGGGATAAGATCTGGTTTCATGGTTTTGTGTGCACAATAAAGAACACATGTCTTGAGGTTTTCAGACTGGTCTCGTTGAAAATTACAGTCTTCTGGGATATGACACCACTTTTTACTCCAGCAGAATTGAAACCACAATAAAGAATTTTGACATTCACACGGCCGTGCATTGTAATATTATTTCTATAGTAAAACCAACTAGATGCACCAGTGTATCAAATTAATTTTATTTCGGAATTGTACTCTATATGTTTTGGATGGTCTTTCCGTCCATCATCAGGATGGAAAGACCGTCTGAAACGTGTAGAGTGTCATTCCAAAATAAAGTAAATTTGATACATTGGTGCATCTACTTGGTTTTACTGTAGAAGTAGACACAATAAAGAATGTTTGGCTTTTAATGTAGACAGGGAATTTCTGAACAGACTAACAGATAAAATTATAGTGCTTCTGTCCAACTTCCCAGTGGAAAGGTGGACAGAAGCATGGCATGGGCATGCATGTTGTGACAGTGGCTTCTTTGCAGGCAAAGGCATCTTCTTTTATTAAGTTTCAGAAAGAAGAAGTGTCCAGTGTGTTTAAGTTCTCTAGTTGCCACAAAAAGGAACACCCATTATGTAAGTTATTGTACACCTGGTGCAAGTGGTGTGGAAGCAAAGGCATTTTCAGGATAAGAGTGATGTTCACCTGTGTGTACTGATGGAACAGTGCAGGGTGGAAGGGAAGCCACAGTTTGCCCTCTTATTGGACTGCTTGACCATGAAGGTGAAGGCACTGTGAACTTTAAAAATATCAGGAACTACCCCAACAAAATATACATTATATCCCATGACACTTGAATCTTCTGCAGAATTCTTGTGTGTTGGTCTCAAAGTCCTTACCAAGCCTTTGAACATGATACAGGACTTACTTATTCCATGGAGCAGAGTCCTTCTTGAGAAGCTAACCAGTTTGCAGCTACGCAAGAAATTCTCTGCATTTTATAGAACCTGAAGGTTAGTTACCGCAATCACAAGTGCCCACCACCTGCTCCTATCCTGAGCCAGCTCAATCCAGTCCATACCCCCACATCCCACTTCCTGAAGATCCATCTTATTACCATCCTTCTATCTACACCTGGTTCTCCCCGGTGGCCTCTTTCCCCCAGGTTTCCCCACCAATATCCTGTGCATGCCTCTCCCCTCTCCCATTTGCGCTACATGCCCTGCCTATCTCATTCTCGATTTTATAACCCACATAATGTTGGCTGAGGAGCACAGAACGATACAGGGCTTCCCAAAAGTAAATTTTCTTTACGGAATCTCATGTTATGAAAACTACAGCCTTTTTCTTTTATGCATCAGAAGCAGGCAGTGGGAGTGTATACGTGGGCTTGTTAGTTAATTTGCCCATGCCTCAGCTTCATGAAGATTTCATTGAGTTTATGTCCAGCAACATGGTGCACTTCCTCACTTTTATTTTAATTTGTAAGAACATCTGAATAACACACTGCCACTATAATGGATACGACATGGTACTGAAGAAACTTACATCGGGTCCTCCTGGCTCCCCAGGTTATCAGACCCAAGACTTCCACTTGTGGAGTTGTATGTAGCAACATTCCTGAATTGTAATGGAAGATCACAGAAATAGTGGCATCTTTTACCACAGACATACCAACAGTCCTGGGAAATAATGGATTACTGAATTATTCTGTACTGTGTGACTTGTGGGGCTCCAATCAAGCACCTGTATGGCTTGTAGACAAATTCTCTGTGTATTTCCTGGTACATGTACACTTTGTCTTTTAGGGGAGCCTGTTGTTGTTGTTGTTGCACGTGATGTAATGTGTAGGATTTAGGGGAGAACACAAGTTGTATGCTGAGATAAATATTTAGCCCCATAATACATTCCTTTCATTCATTCATTTCATTCTTCTTTACCTTCATATTTTCATCCTCCCCCTCCTCCTGTCATGATTTAACGTAATATTTTCTCTTCTTTTTCTCCTTTAACAGAGTACTTCTAATGATCATCAGGTCACAGATGGTGATGATATTAAATATTGCTGTGTTAAATGTCATAAAGAATTCAGTTCTGTGAAGTATTTTAAGATGCACGAACGCATACACAGGGAGAAGCGTCGATACACCTGTGACATATGTGATAAATCATTCACAAAGCAACAAAACTTGAAGGTACATCAGCATATCCATAGTGGGGAGCGTCCGTTCACCTGTTCTGAATGTAATAAATCCTTCACTCAACAGAGTAATCTGAGGACACATCTATATGTTCATAGTGTGGAGTATCCACATTGCTGCGGAGTTTGCAACAAAAAATTCAGTCGTGCATTCGTTCTGAAGCAACATCAGCGAGTACATAGTACGCAGCATCCATACAAGTGTGATACATGTAATAAAACTTTCACACGCCTGAGTACCTTGAAGAGACATCAACGTATACATAGTGGGGAGCGTCCATATGAGTGTAGGGTTTGTAATAAAACATTCAGTCATAAATTTGTTCTGAAGCAACATCAGCACATACACAGCGCAGACCCTCCATACACGTGTGATGTGTGTGGTAAATCATTTAGGCAACGGAGTACGCTGAAGGGCCATCAGCATATACATAGCGGCGAGCGTCCATACACTTGTAATGTATGTAATAAAACATTTATACAGAAGAGTAATCTTAAGAGCCACCAATGCACACACAGTGGGGAGCGTCTACATACCTGTGATGTGTGTAACAAGTCATTCACACATCAGAGAAGTCTGAAGACACACCAACGCACACACAGTGGAGAGCGGCCGTATCGCTGTGATAGATGTAATAAAACATTCAGGTACAAGTTTGTTCTGAAGGAACATGTATGGATACATAGTGGAAATTGTCCATATACCTGTGATGTGTGTAATAAAACTTTCAGACAGCGAAGTTGTATGAAGAGACATCATCACATACATAATGGGGGGAGTCCATAGTATTGTGGCATGTGTTAAAAGTAGTTCATCCAAAAGAGTAATCTGGAGTTACATCAGCATGTGTATAATAATGAATAACATACCGAGGGCGGGGTTTGGGGGGTTCAAACCACCCCCCCCCCCTGAAAAAAATTCCGAAGGCCCTCCAAAATCATGCCAAACTCAACCCGATTGTGAAAACTGTTAAAAATTGCTGAATTTAGGACACCAACACCCCAAGATGTTTGGAAAAAAGGCAGTAAAATTCTAAAACTACCGCCGGTTCGCAATTGTTTTACATTAGCAATGACAAATAAATTGGTTGTCATCATAAATAG
>Ga0123352_10020772_pt1 | contig 10467 bp, 5 predicted proteins | sample TergutLab28metaG_FD_89700 | JGI IMG/M metagenome (GOLD analysis project Ga0123352, IMG submission 89700) | Labiotermes labralis P1 segment gut microbial communities from Petit-Saut dam, French Guiana - Lab288 P1 | ecosystem: Host-associated > Arthropoda: Insects > Digestive system > Gut ... | reverse complement strand
GGGGACCCGTTGCGCTGACCACGTGACACCCCTCTATCCGCAAAAGTTGGCACTAACTTCGCCGACCGGCGGCGGCCGCTTTGTCGGTATAGTTCGCGTGCGGACTAAGGCCACGGAGTTTAGATGGTGCTGAGTGGTCAAATTCTTGCCCCGGCCGCCTTTCTCCAGGGAAATAGCCCTGGTGCACATTACAGAGGATGCTGGATATGCCCCAGAGCCAGGTGCTGACATTTTGGAGAAGACATAAATCTCTTTGCTGTGCCAGGATTCGAACCCTCTATCATCCAGCCCGTATCCTAATGACATTTGGAAGGCATTGTGATATTATCTGGTAGACGACCACGATTTTATGCTTTATGAAAATCAGTTAAGCAATACTGACAGGTGACAGTTGTTAGTCGTCCTGTCGTTTGAGACGTCATTCACTTTGCAGTAAGCTACTGCCCTATTTCTTTGTAGCAAATGTTAGAGGCTTGGTTAGTGCAACCGCAAGAGAAAGGTTTTCAACTTTTAAATAAATGTAAATAATATTTGTGTCCCATCAAATGACCATAAAGACCACGATTATGCGTGTATTATCGTAAGGCTAATGAAGACGATGAAAGGGATCATAAGGGATAAAGGAGAGTTAGACGAATGGGAATTTTACCCTCCCTTTCCATCATCATCCCACCAACTTCTTACGAGAAACCCAGGATGAAGTCTCCTCGATGCGATGAAGACCAGTTGTTTTCTCTCTTCCAGTTTTGTGGTAAAACCTTGAATTTCGTACAATGTAAGATGAGTTTTCGGTTAGGGTTTGGGATAAAATTAGGGTAGATGTTAGAAGGGAGAAATATAAAATCTCCTCCAGAGAAGTTGACCTTAGTTGTGGGGTGAGCAGTTCTCACGATGTGCAACTGAAATTAAGGTTACTTTGGGGTGAGGTGAGGGGATTCAAATGAAAAGGTTGGTTTTGGCCTGTGCTCACTGACCCCTGGGGGTGACCTGTTTCTACGAACAAGTAGAGCAGCAAGCCTTGTTATGCACCCCTACACACAATATCAATACTGACTCCGCTCTCGCACTTTCCCATAACTTTACGAGCGTGCGACGCACTAAACCTCACTGCACAGAGGAGTCGAAGTAAATAAGAAATACTTATTACAGGTTTACAGGCTTAACACCGATTTACTAAATGCCCGCTTTAGTGGATAGGGGGTGATTCGAATGTTTCTTTATACAGATTCGAAAATAAGTTAACCGCTTAAGGCCCAGTACTGAGTAATTGCACCACTGCGTTTAACATCCCCATATTCTACCTTCTGCCCACACGGTGTCTCTTCTGTTGGTGCAAGGATAAGTTTCAGTGGTCGGCTCTTGATTAAAAAAAAAAATTGCTGATAGTTTTTAATCAAAGCTGAAACTAGTAAATTGGAAAAAAAAAAAGTTTGTTGTATAAGACTATTTTTTCATTGAACTCAGAAGAAACTGCGATTATTCCCCTGTAGAGAATTAACTGAGTGGTTTTTGTTACCGAGGCGTTGTGTGTTTTCAGCGTGGTACGATCTGAATCTCTGAATATTAATTAGGTTCATTTCCATTTTTAAATAAGGCCATGCCATGACTCGGGCGGTTAGTCACCGGTCTCTTACAGCGGAGGCCCGGGTTCAATCTCAGGTCGATGCGTGTGAGATTTGCGGTGGACAAAGTGGCACTGGGTCAGGTTTTCCTCCGAATACCTCGGTTTTTCCTCGTCAAAATCATTCAACCGGTGCTCCAAACTAATCTTCTTCTACATGGTGCTCTTACTGGTATGACAAATGGGCGCAGCCTGGGAACATTCCAAAAAGAAATGCTCTTTCGGAAATCGAGGAGCTCTCTATAAAAAGTTACTTCCACTTTTTTTCGCCTTTAAAGGGATAAACACGTGGATGGGTAAGAAATACGGCGCGTTCTGTCCATATTAAGGCTGTTGTTTACGGTCTGAGTTCTAATCAGCCGACATGGGTGAAAGTGCGGTGATTCAACGAATATGTGTGAGGAGCACTAAAACGAAGTTTGATCAAAATCAATTGAGGAGTAACGATGTAGGCAACCAACAAGATGCAACAATTTTATTTTATTGGTATTTTTATTGATCTATTTGATTCTGCTGTACATGTTTCGGGCGACAAACTCGCCTATCTTCAGGAGCACTTTTGACTGTATAGACATTGCATCGTTAGAACAACCGTGTATGCAACCAACAAGATGCAACAATTTTCTTTTATTGATATTTTTATTGATCTATTTGCTTCTGCTCTACATGTTTCGGGCGACAAACTCGTCCATCTTCAGGAGCACTTTTGACTGATGGGCGAGTTTGTAGCCCGAAACATGTAGAGCAGATTCAAACAGATCAATAAAAATATCAATAAAAGAAAATTGTTGCATCTTGTTGGTTGCTTTACACGGTTGTTCTAACGATACACGGTCTCACAAACGTCAAATTCACTTGAGGAGTTTTTGAGTTACAAAACAGACAGAGAACGAGTCAATTTGTGTTGACCACCGCAAGACTTACGGAAGTACTTATTAAGCTTAAAATGTGCTTCCTGTTTCGTCATAGTTTCTGCTCATGTTTTTTATTTTTTATTTCATTTTTCGCTCCGATTAATATTTAATTTGTTCCGTGCGACGTTCGTGCTGAGCAGCGTCTGGTCCTTCAAGCAAAATATCCCTTATTTTAGTCAAGCTAAACTAAATTGAAGTAATCTCACAACTCCAATTAAACGCTGGAATACTGAATTTCATACAGATTTTTTTCAATGTCTCTCAGGTTGTTTTGTTACATGCGGACATACTGAAGACCGTTCTGGCGAAGCTAATAGACACTTCCCTCCGGAAAGTCGGGACGATTAACCACTACACGAAGACGAAACCAAGAACAACCATTATTTGGTGTATATTTTTGCCACTTATGCTTTCGACAGTGTTAGAAAGGCTTCTTACCTCCGCAGTGTATAGCTTTTAATTCCAAAACTGGTTTACTCTCATTTTTTGGCTATAAAAATAAGAAATAACGTTTTAATACGACAAAATGCATTTCATCATACAAATACGTTACGTTAAGGAAGCATATGATTAACCTCTTGGCGCCGGAATTATTTTTTAAATTTTGGCACACTCTGTATATAAAACGTGAATAATACAGGAACCAAATATGTTAGAATTATGAAACAAACTGCATTTTGAAGAGACAAGAACGGGGAGTATATACCATGTTTAAAATATTCGGTACCTATATTTGTTAAATAAATATATAAAATGCAACTTTGGAGGTTAGCGGCGCGGTACGTCAACTATAGTTGACGTTAGGCGTCTAAGGTTAAAGAATGCGGAATTACATAATACACATTTTCCCCAAATATTATGGTTACCAAACGAAAGTAGTTGAGATGGGCGAGGTCTGTAGCACACAAGAGATGAGAAATGTAAACACAGGTCTAGTGGGGAAAATTGATTGGTATGGAATCCTACGTATACACGAAAGGATAATATTAAAAACTGACGCTAAAATACAGTGTATAGACTGTAGAAGTAATTCAACCGGCTCCGAGTATGGCGTAGTGGTCAGGTCTCATAAAAACAGCAATGAAATTTTTCGATCAGTAAATGAGTGATTTCGTAAGTAACTCGGTAACTATCAGCTTCTAGGGAAGGAATCTGCTTCTCGAAATCGATGCCTTAACTGACATCAAGTTAAAAGACCAATAATTGAACCAGCGGAAGTTAATGCTTTTCGTTGCATCCAGAGACGACAGAAGGCCTTGGACTCCACTGAAGCCCGGTGTCCAATAATTAACGTTTTTTCGACCACTCAATCTGCAATTCAAATCAAGCAGGCAGCAAAACTGCAATAACCGATAATTATCACTTCTCACCGGTCTCATCACATAATCAATACTCGATGAAATTAGTTAATTGTAGTCGAGTTCTGGAATGTTATAATTCGCGTTTTATTTCAGGTTTCACCTATGAATTTTAAGTGACTTATTAACAGTCCGCAAGCTCTTGAGCAATTGTAGAATTGTAGTTATGAACAGATGTGTTCAGCAATGTTCAAGTTATGTTTAATTAACCCTTTAAACGCCGAGTTAAATCCCATCTGCCATCTGCTGGCATTGTTAGGAGCTCACCATATTCTCCACGTTAGCAGGATAAGGGTTAAATAGTTATAAAGGCAAATTTTACGGAAAAGTGGAAGTACATATGAATAATGTGTAGAAAAATATGTGCGGAAATATGAGGGGATGAGGCCATTTGGAAGACCTATACGTAGATGAGAGGATAATATTAAAGTAAATCTGAAAGAAATATGATGAGAACGGATCCAACCCGAAGATGTTTTTGCACATAACAATTCAATTTCGGTGTACATAGAAGGCGAAGAATTTCTTGACTATCTTAGCAAGTGCCTAATGTTGTACTTTGTAGAGCTACTTGGCGTACGCGAACCGTGAAGGAGAATTTACGATTGTCATATTATTTGCCCAGAGTCAAACAGAAGATTTAAGCGGTAATTTTCTCAAAATTTTTCACCACAACAAAGAAAAGCATGTACACTTACAAGCTGTCTATGAATTCTGTCTGCTGGTTATTCCTTCAGGTGAAGTTAATCAGGTCCACAGGGTAATATTTTCCTGAGCGTAATAACATAATATAATATAAAACAACAAAATGCACCTTAGTTAAAATAATGTTTTAATTTTTACTATGTCTTTTACGTGTTTCGAACCCGAGGGTTCATCTTCAGGAAAATAATTGTACGTACAGGTAAGGTATAATTTGTTTACAAGCAGACCATACGAGCAGTCTTGTAGGTGGAATTCCACCTACAAGACTGTTCATATCCTTTGCATGTAAACAAATTATACCTTACCTGTACATGCAGTCATCTTCCTGAAGATGAACCCTCGCGTTCGAAACATGTAGAAGACATCGTAAAAATTAAAATATTAGTTTAACAATGGTGCATTTTGTTGGTTTATATTACAAGATTATATCACAAGGCAAGGTGCAAAAAAAGGAAATTTTTCCTTAGTCTTTCAAGGAATGTTTTTTTTTTTAATTTATCTTTAAGACACCTCCTCAGAACCATTTTTACGTAACGTGGAATTGAAAAGTTCTGACTTGTCCAACCAAGTAGGTCGCCACTTGTATTTGAAGACTAAAAGACTTGCACCTAACGCGATTTCGATAAGGCCCGAAAGCATTTTGAACTTTCCTCCACGAAGCAAAATTTATAAATTGCAGCAATGGAAATAACGTTACGTACATAACTGACTCACTGCTTTGGCACGGGTGTCTTATTTATATTTTATATGTATACTAGTATATAGCACGTTGAAGTTTCAATGGGAACATTATACAATTCCCGTTTTTCGTTAAAGTTTCTTTTTTTTTTTTACTGCGAGGTTTTACAGATTATGAAGGACGAGTTGCATCACGATTTCAATAAAAATACAAGCTGTTAAACTCGGCGAAGGTCAAAAGCAACACCAAGAAGAACATACATATCTTTCACTTTAGTCTACTGCTGACACCCTTTAGTCCTATTCGTAATGATTAATAAACCTGTTCCTGCATTACGACAGAATGTGTTTCAAACGTAGTGTGCATGGCTAAGAGGCCTTCTACATTTGGTTCATTTGCCAGTCCTGAAAACAGAGTAGTAATTTCACGCTACACTGTGGTCAGTCTTAATGGTCGCGATTTGGGTTTGGATGTTGCTGTGAACTGGTAGAAACTAGCACAGCCAAGCACTTCAAAACTTTAAACGGGACGTTACTCAAAATCGTGACAAGCTTGGCTGTCACCAAAGTATGGGGGCAACATTACAGCTTCTGGTGAAATATTTTGTTAAAAAAAAAAGTCACAAATATCAACGCCATAATTATAAGATCGAAATTCTTATCATATGCCGTGCCACAGCTCTGGAATTTAGTCTACCTCTTCTCATTCCGGAGATCAGTGTTCGATCTCCAGGTAACCGACTTAGAAATTTGATGGACCAAGTACTAATGAAATATACATTTCTCCGAGTAGTCGATCTTCCTCTACCAGTTATTATCCCAACGATGTCATATAGTCGTGCAAACTGATGTATCATTTTCCCGAAAGAGTCTAGGTATTGGCAGCGTCGATAAACAAGCCACACAAACGTACCGGAATTTTCTTGAGAGCATCGATAAATAAGCCGCACAAATGTTCAGGAATTTTAGTGACAGCTTCGATAAATAAGCTACACAAATACACCAGAATATTCGTGACAGCATCGATAAATAAGCCACACAAAAGTACCAGAATTTTTTTGACAGTGTCGATAAACAAGCCACACAAATGTACCGGAATTTTTGTGACAGTGTCGATAAATAAGCCGCTCAAATGTACCGGAATCGTTGAAATATGACGCTACAAAAACTCACGGCTCCGTATGATTTCTATGAGGTTTCCAGTTCGGTGGATTGCACAACGGCCTTGTTGGTCCGATGGTACATAGAAATACGTAACTGAAGTGACAAAACTGACATAGAGTTCGAACGAACCCTAAAGAAAATAAGGTCTAATTCAGAAGTTATTTCAATACACACACACACACACACCACACACACAACCTCCCACACACGCTTTCAGTCACACACACGATAAAGAATGTAAGCTAAAATAATCATTACTTTAATAAGCAAAATATCGCATATGCCTGGATTAAAGTACTAAAATATTTATTGATTCTAACTAATGTGGTTGCTGAAAAGAAAATTAAAACATTAATTAGGTATCGCTTTTATTAAAGCACAAGTAAAAGAATAATTTGATAAAATTACGAAAATATGTCGATAGAAATATTTGATGGATTGAAATTACACAATTTTATTCAGATTATAATTTCTCCCGTAAAGAATCAGTTCTTAAACAGGCAAATATTTCATTAGCGATTCTTTTTTTGGGGGGGGGGGGGAGAACTTGTGTCTCATCTTTTATTTTGACGAAAAAAAATTACATCAATTACACGTAGGTACAAAAAAAGTAGTCCAGCTTACTTGATATAATTAGAATGGTCTGTAGGTTAGGGGGATTTCATATGCTATCGATTAAAGTTTTGCACTTTATTTTTTACGAAATCAGACTAGGTCTTTATATTCATGTTTAGTGAAAAGATATACTGAAAAATCTAAAAGAAACTTCAGCAATTAAAATACTATGTATAAAGAACTGAGTAAAACAAAGGAAAAGTATCTTAACCACACGTAATAAAATTGCATTTTATGCAAGAAATATTCAAATAATAATCTAATAAGATTGACAAGGGAATGCTATTGTAATAATTACCGTATATATCAAGGCGGCCATCTTGAAGGCCCTGGGTTAATGCGACAAGGTCGAGCAGGTCTCCACACTGCAGCAGGGCGTCTTCCAGCTGCTGCAACCAACACAAATAACCATGGTAAAGTAGAAATACAAAAAACATAAACTAAAACGATCTCCTAAAGGCGAAACCTGTGACATGTTTTGCACCAAAACGTACTGCGCTTCGCATTCACTAAAATACGGGACTTATTTTGTAAGAAAGTACAGCATTATTGTGAAATGATTTGTGAGACCAACTTAATGCAACAATTATGATTTATTAATCAGTCATTAGCTCAAAATATTTCGGGCACCAGTCGAATGACAGCCTCTACATTGTGCACACGATCTGTCTCCCGGCTTCCCAAGACTCCATCCAGCCAGCACATTAAGTGCTGAAAACCATATGCAGTTATATACGACCTTGCGCTCCTGAAGATGGGCATAATGGTGCCCGAAACATGTTGAGTCATTGGTTTATCAATAAATCATAATTGTTGCATCAAGTTGGTCTCATAAACCATTTCATATCAAGGATGCACGGTCACATGAACATCAAACAGCATTATTGTTTTTGTGCGTTGCGTACGTGCGTGCGTGCGTTGCGTACGTGCGTGCGTGCGTGCACCACCAAAAAACTTTAATTTTCGTGACACTGACTTGTTTTCGTTATTCTCGATTAGTATTAGAGAAGACTAAAGTTATTTTATCCATGTGGAATAGGTTATCGCACGGCACCATCCACACGGTACACACGACCCACGCAGCGGCTCTCAAGACCACACCCATCCAAAAACTCGGTGCAGAAAACCATACGCTGCAACTCAACATCTAATGCTCCTGATGATGGGCGTATGCGCCCGAAACATGTTGAGCTTAGAATACACCAATAAAATTGCCTTGTTACATCAAGTTGACATTTCACATTATTTCATATTAAATGAGTAGTCTTTGTAACGGGAGCACACTATGTTTTCTTTCAGGTAAGAACTGGATCTTTATGCGTAATATAGATTCATTTTATACCTCATAAGATCGATAGCGCGAAATGCATGTTACACGTGGTGGTACACACAGCAATCACTGAACTTCAAAAGGATTTAACAAACATGACCCAATATAAGATCTAGGGTTTGCAAAGTGTTGATTTGGAAGAATGGTGTCTTATGGGATGTTATTGTGTGTTGTCTAGGGAAATCTTTTGAGGTTTGTCACGAATATTTTGCCGCTCTTTACAGGATAGAATAAGATGAGTGGCTTGTTTATGTCTACAAACCTAGGTACAATATCATGGTTAACACTTAACATATCAAAATGCCAAGTTACACTGGTTTCCACACACACTTGGTCTTCTTTCATAAATGCATAACTGTGCTCATGAAGCTCACTGATATAGCCGAGTGTTTCAGGGAGTCAAAAAACAGGTCTTATGAAATCAACGTAAATACACACTGAACTTTAAACCAGCACTTTTTTCTTTCCAAGAAATATTTTTATTCACTCTGACGGATAGTTACGTGTTCTAAAAATGTATTCAGATTTGGCTTATATCAAAATTCATGTTGTTAATTTAAACCAAAATGACATTTGGTTCACAAGTTTATACAACGTCTTCCGCTTAAAACCAGCCCGTTTGCACAACGACAGTGCTGACAGCGCACCGGTTTTAAGTGGAACATTCTGTATAAGGAGAAACACTACCACAAATAATAAGAATTTGACCATCTAAGGTCAGTTATTGTATTCATACAGATAGACAGACTGACAGGCAGGCAGGCAGGCAGGCAGGCAGGAAAGGTGCAGTTCATAGTCAATGAAATATTATTGCAGAACACGTCCCACAATTTACTAATGTCAAAATGTTTGCCTTTAACGTCTAGCGAATGTAATACAGGCTATACCGTATTTGAGATAGAGGCATATTATTAGTCGGTTACTGTGACTGCTCGTCTGTCAATATTTTCTCAAGATTGAAGTTTCCAATCGAACCCAGTTCGTGATCCTTATCGCTGCGTTTCAACAACACTGAATCTATTCATCAATAGCCGCAGGTCTGCCACCTGCGTAACCTGTCTGGTTCATTGGCCCACTAAGTCTTGAAAATAGCCCCATCTTGTACAACTTCTAACAAATGTCAGTAGAAATTCAAAAGCCTGTGTTCATCTATGAAATAAAGCTGTCTAAGGGAATGCGAGTTCGATTCACGGCTGAGAAATGAGATTTTTCTGTTGCGAAATTTCAGGTCCTCACATCGGCGTTGCTGAAGGTTCGGCACTTCTGGGATGTGCACCAGGTCTTGGGTTCATATTTCCCGATATATCGAAGGAAGGTAGTGACTTAGAAACACTGGGAATTTGACATTCAGAGGAGCGTGAATCGTGATATATTCTTGTAATAAAAGCCAACGAAGTGCACTATTTCTCAAATTTATTTGACAAAGTAATCTGCATGTTTCGGATAGGTCCACTGTCCATCATCAGGAGTATCTCAACACTGTACACACGCTATAGGTATTTGTCATGCTAGTTCTGATGTCTGTCTGCTAGCGTGGTCATATTTAGAGGTATGTATGTATGTAATAATATATCTCCATTTATGACGTAGTTTGTCTTACGACACGTCTATAGGCTCTACCAAAGAGAGTTCTCCCCAGCGTGCGATCTAGTGCCTTCTGGTTTAATTTCCATATCCTCTCCTTTCGTTAAAGTCGTACAGTAGATTCTTTAAGCTTTATATCCCGTTTTCTTTTCACTTCTATTCTTCCTTCTATCTTTCCTTCAGTGTCGTGTTTAGAAGGCAGTTCATAAGCAAGGTGTGACCAATCCAGTTAGCATTTCTTCGCTTTACTGTACGCAGAGCATTCCTTTCCATTTTGGTTCTGTGTAACACTTCGATCTTTACACAATCGGCCCAATTGACCGTCCCCGTCCTTCTCCGGCACCACATTTCAAAATTTTCCAGGTCTTTTTTTTTTTTTTTTTTTTGCGCCTTTTTTTTCAACCTTTAAAATTTTTTTTCTTTTTTATCTCTTTTTTATCCCTCCCTCAAAATTTAATCCAATTTTTGTGGTGAAAGATATTTTATCTTCTTTAATTT
>Ga0123352_10020770_pt1 | contig 10468 bp, 4 predicted proteins | sample TergutLab28metaG_FD_89700 | JGI IMG/M metagenome (GOLD analysis project Ga0123352, IMG submission 89700) | Labiotermes labralis P1 segment gut microbial communities from Petit-Saut dam, French Guiana - Lab288 P1 | ecosystem: Host-associated > Arthropoda: Insects > Digestive system > Gut ... | reverse complement strand
TGCAAGGTCTCACCACGGGTCTCTATCCTGAGCCAGATTAATCAGGTCTACCCCTTCATCATATTTCTTTAAACTTCTTTTGTAAGACTGTCCTCTTGTCTGTGCCTAGTTGTTGCAAGTGGTCCCTTTTCTTCAGATTTTTCATCCAAAACCCTTTACGATGCTTTTCCCCTCTTATGCAGTATGCCTTGCCTTGCTGATCCTCCTTGATTTGATCACCCTAAAAGTATATGGTGAGGACCATAACTCATGAAACTTGTTGTGCAGTTTTCTGTATCCTATTACTTCCTCCTCTTAGTCCCAGATATCTTCCTTGTCATTCTGTTTTCATACACCCACAGTCTATGATCTTCCCTTAATGTGAAAGACCACATTTCAGACCCATATAGGAACAAAAGGCAAATTAATAGGTCATATATTGTGATCTGTATGTTTTTAGGAAGCAAATGATAAAACCATACCTTCTTTGTATATTAGTAAAATGGCACCAGGTGATTATGGGAAGGCTCCAGACAACCCTGTAAAGAGGTGACCTGTGTGATAATCATATCCAGCACGTTTTCCGTGTCTGACACAGTGGTTCTCCTTTGTCAGTTGCACTTCCACATTTTAGTTACATGCAGCCCTGACCTATCAGTACTTCTGCCTCATCATCTGGTGGGCTGAGACTGAGAATGTCAAATGACCATGTGGTGGGAAATTGTGATACATGTAGCTGTTTTCTGTAGTTGTCCACAGATTTCAGTGCGGAGCAGGATCGCATTGAATGTATGGCCTGTCGTGACTACCAAGCAGCAGAACAAATATTCATATTTTATGGACCGCGCACCAACTCCGAGTTCTTTGTACACAATGGATTTGTTTACCCTGACAATGAACATGATGGTCTGCGTCTGAGACTGGGCATCAGTCGGGAAGATTCACTGCAACCACAACGTACCCAGTTACTTGGCCACCTTGGTATTCCAGATGTTGGGGACTTCATGCTGAAGACAGGACCAGATCCAGTTGATGGCAGGTTGCTGGCATTCCTCAGGGTGTTTAATATGGGACGAGGTAAGTTTAAAACTTTCCATATTTTAAACAACAAAATGCAATAATTAAAATGCAATTATATTTTTAATTAGTGCATTTTGAAACTTGTTAACTTTCATTTGACATAATTATTGGCCTAATGCATTGGACATTCAGTTATATGTTACAATACTGTTATGTTTCATGTAAAATGAGTCTGTGGGCCAGTTTACAAAAACCATACATGTACACAATGCCGAAAAAAGTCATATACTTAAGTTAATTATTAAAATGAGAATAAGATATACTGCAGTGGAATACAGATATCTTGTGAATGTGTTATTTTCGGTTCTGTGTACCTCATTGTTCCTGATGGTCATTTATTGTGGGTAAAGATGTGTTGTTTCAAAGCTATTGAGTCCAAAGCTATTTTTTCTTGTATTATGTTAGCTGTTCATCACACTGAAAAATGTTTCCTACATCTTAATAGGCCCACTGTTTTGTGTTATGTCCAGATTGTTTTACTGTGAATTAACTATGATAAAACTGTTGAATTTCAGTTTGAGCTTCCTGTAAATCTGTGTTTATATTTGACCCAAAGCCCATTAATTTTCTGCACTTTGATTAAGAATGTATCAAAAGAAGACAATTTAATTAGGAGCTTAATGTCAGTATATCATTCTTGAATGACAGGAGGAGGAAATTGTAAGTCCTGTTCATAAACTTAAGGCCTCACTGAGCCACACCAAACCACAGAACCATGTAATGGAACTTTATTTTATCTTTCAACTTGCATCACTATGTCACTTGGGCCATTTTGCATGATGCAGGCAGTGTTGCACCGAGTACTTCTGCTATTTGTGTGATTGCGGGTCCACACTTTTTATTTAAATGACTGAATGTTGTGGTTAGTATTAGGTTTCAGATTACTATATTTAAAGAAGGTAAAGGTAAAGATGGCCCTGTAACATGCCATTGGAGGCAGGCACAGAGGGAGGAATGGAGGTATAACTCTACCCATGTATAACCTGGGTACTAGATAGGGGTGGTCAGCACCACATCCTTGCTATTTTACGTGTGGCAAGGAGCCCCAGTACCCATTTTAACCCTTAGCCGCCAAACGACATATATATGTATGTCGTGCAGTGAGCCCTTTAAATGGCCGAACAGCCATTAAAGTGGACGGGGGGGGGGATTTAATTCCGGTGCCAAAGATTTAATTCCGGCGCCGGAGGGTTAAAAGAGGCTGGGTGGCCTTGGGCCTGTCTGTACGGTTGTGGAAAATCTCACCCCATCAGGGTTTGAACCGTCTGGCCTGCAACAATTTGCTATACCAACTATGATGTCCCAGCTGCCATTTAAAAATGGTGGTGGGAATATTTTCCTTCTGCTTGCAGGCCTTTGTCTCATATAATGTACAGGTTGTTCATTGCATAACAGACTTTTGTAAGTTACCTAAGACAACAGGTAGTGACTACTGACAGTTTTCAGATAAAATATAAAATAATGTCTATATATATATAAAGGACATGTAGCAGGTGTTAATCTAGTAATTGGACAGAGGTGAGTCATTTTAAATTTTGTGAGTGGTCAGTTTCGTGCTTCAGCTGCCTCCCCCTAGTGCCAGGTAGTTAGAAGACTTGGTAGGTCCCAGAATTAGTCTGGACATGGTCGTGAAGAGAAACTTTTCTTCCCATATGAATATTCAGATTCTGGTCTCTGGACTTGAGCCTGTCACTGCTGTTACTGAATTGTTTTGTCTTAAATTTATCAAGGGATGAACATTTTTGTCATAGTGGCTGTCGATATTTATTTACTGCAAATCTTGAACTTGGTACAAGGAAACCAATCCTTATCCTCCTTATGAAGAATCTTAATGTGATCATCTAGTTTGAAATGTTGATAATCAAACTAATATGGCTCCAGTTTTTTCAGTTGCTCAAAATATTATTCAGCTAGAACTTGTCCTATCAGAAAGGAACTTTTTCAACTGTTAGAACATAGTTCTTGCTAATCCAAATCATGAGAGCATTGTGTGATATTCTATTGCCTGGCAGAGCAATTAGAGCATTGGCTATCCAGTGAGCGCAGCTGTGACCTTGTATACCCCGATTGTGCAGTTACAACCGAAGTGGAATCCAAGACGTGGAAATACCTCCATGACAGGATATGTATCCTGCAACGTGGTTACCAAACTGCACTGGACGTAAGTTTCTAACGTATAAATAGTAATTTAAATAAATAAAAGGTGGGCTAATATCACGTGCCTGAATACTGAACCTGGTATGTGTAATTGCCGCAAGGTCAGGCAGCATTTATCTCACAGGCCTATGTCTTTGAATTTTTGAGGTAGTTATAGGCCTATTTAGAAGGGATGGAGAATGAGGGACATAGTGGACCGAGTTACAGTTTTATATATGAGGGCTGTCCTGAAAGTATCCAGCCATTTTGAATATCTCGAGAAACGGTTGCATGGCCTTGATGTAACCTGGCAGCCAGTCAGAGGAGACCTTACTGTGAATCCATGAACAGTCTCTCTCCCTTTAGTCTAGTCGGTCGGCAGTGAGACGCCGTTGACTGAACTTGTGTACTGTGTGACTGTCGCATTCACAAATCTCGTCCCTTTCAACATCAATTTTAGCTTCAGGAAAAGCCAGAAGTCACAGGGAGCCAAATCTGGGCTCTACAGGGGGCTGACAGATCTGGGTGATGTGATGCTTTGCCAGAAAAGCCTGCAGTAGAGCTGTAGAATGGGCAGGCGTGTTGTCATGATGAAACTGATCTGCTCGCTTGGTCATTGTGAATGCAATAGTCACGCAGTACACAAGCTCAGTCAACGGCTTCTCACTGCCACCTGACTAGCCCCATGGGAGAGTGACTGTTCACGGATGCACAATAAGGTCTCCTCTGACTGGCTTACAAATTACGTCGTAGCCACATGACTGGTTCTCGAGACATTCAAAATGGCTGGATACTTTCTGTACAGCCCTCATATCTTGCATTATACAGAATTGTTATTGTATTTGACAGGCATCCTTTGTCATCTGCAGCCTCTGGTATGGCATGCCTGCAGATATTTGGCTGAGTGGATATGTTCGTGTGATAAATGATCAGATATGAAAAGGTGACTGATAGTTTTAGGACAAAATAACGACCCTTTATTTCCTTGATACATCTGATGCAATAGAATGTAGTAAAGTGAAATGCTCTGTGTTGTGGTAAGTGTTCTGCAGGTGGTCTGAACGAGAGTATTGCTTTATATTATGGGCAGTCATTACAGTATTTTCTTCATACCTAGCAGTGTCAGCAGTGGTGATAAGTTGAAGTGTGTTCTGTGTTAGTATTTTTACCTGTGCCTTAGCCTTGTGCTGCAGTAGATTGTATTCATTTAAAACATGGGTGACAGCACTGGAGTATGAGATGTTCTTATATGCAATTTATTTGTGGTATAACTCTGCTATGAGAGGAAATTCAAAGGAAAGTTACCTGGTGTTCAACTTTTGCACAGATACACTATTAAGGTTCTTGTCGATAAAGCAAGAACAGCTGTGGAGTTGACACGAAACACAAATATTGGTTGTTCACAGAAAAAAAAATGTACAAAATCATTGCTCAGCCTCACAAATCGCATACATGCCTTGCACAAGAAATAGCCATGGCAGTAGCCTGAAATCTCACAAGCCAATCTTGATTTCTGTAACATATCTTTATGACTGCAGACTTGGTCCCAAGTTGACATCTTTTCCTTTCATTGTGGGTGTGCTGAGTAAAGAGTGTTTGATCAGTAGTGGATCATTTGTATTGGCTTGTTCTGAAAATACAGTGTGGAAATAGTCACTGTGTTTATGATTGTCTTAGTAGCATAGCTGCTGTGTTGCAGGATGACAGCATGCTTCTGAAGAGGCCTAATCTGACGTCCTGTCATCGTATTGCTGTTCAGTTGCGGGTGACAGAGAAGAAGATACTTGCTGCTGCAGAAGATTATGTTAAACAGCAGATGAAGGCCTGAAGATGCAAGTAGATTGTAGGTAATAACCTGTATGTGGTCTAACCACAGAATGTGTGAGCCATTATAGCTGTTTGGAAGAATCAACAGATGCTTAGCCAGTTATTTGGTGATGAGCCATGTTGACACATACACAGATTTATTATTCTGGTTTTCTGAGATATGATGTTTTGTTGCTGGGTGCGTGGTTCCAAACGTTTCTAAGGAACTTACCAGGGGTGCAGAGTCACTTCCCAGAAGACTGGAATCCTCGATTACACCGCTGAACAACGGCCTTGTACTGTACATATAAGTTGTAAATGTGAAACTTGGCTGTGCTGAAACCTAAACCAAGGGGAATATATATATATATATATACACACACACACACACACACACATAATTTTAATTTTCTGCTGCATATTGCAATGGACTTCACATTTGAAATGAATGTATGCAATAAACTATAGTGAGAAGGCTTTTGCAAATTGCATAACAATGCTGCGTTCATTTATTTGGTGTCTCTTTCTTTCTAACAAGAGAGAGAGATATTTTATTTACAAAACCCTGTGTGTTGCAGAAATTTTGCAGTTGCCTGCACACTAAGATCTTCCACAAGTTAAAAATGGATGCACTACCAGTTTAACATTTTCCACTCTTCTTCACAGAACAGACACTACGTCAATGAACATTTTAAATTTTCTTGTTTGTTTAGTTTTGTCTTGAAACATCTTGTGCTTTTCATTAGTATGTTTTTCGTTATCAGTCACCTTTGATGAGTTTACATTCTTCTCAGGTAAATCTCCACTTATTCTTGTTTCTGCTGACATAAATATGGTATTGAACATATAATAAACTGTTCGTAGTCATGTAATTATACATGCATTTTTTTAATGTAGTAATTAAATGTATCGTTAGCGGCTTCGGTAGTTTAGGGGTAGCATGCTGCCTTTAAGTACGCAAGTTCACGGGTTCAAACCTGGCCAAAGCCATCAGGATTTTTCAGGGCGAAAAAATCCTCAGCATGCCTTCCTTTGGAGGGGAAGTAAAACCGTCGGTCCTATGTCGTAGATTTGCGGCATGTAAAAGATCCGTGAAATGACGTGGAAGTCGCACTTTCAGGCAAAATTACTGGGCAATACTTGCCCACACAGTTCCACCTTTCGCTACTAGGGTCTCTCGCGTCATTGTGGATGTGGAGGCACCCGGCGGCAAAGGTGGGAACGTCCAAACAGGAGTGGGAGGGTGGATAGGGTGAGTACAATAAGCCTTCTAGGCTGCCGTGGCATTAGTCACAGTCCCTACTGATGAAGAAGAAGTAATTAAATGTATGGTTGGTGCTGCATCTGAAACTTGAGCCTCAGGTAAAATAAAAAATGAACACTTCTGATTGTTGTAATTGTGTCTGACCATTACACACAACCAGCATTCATGGTGTTTTCTTCCGCAGCAATATGGCAGAAGGTGTCTCTATTTTGTGTCGTGTAAAATAAGAATTGACATAAATAGGTGCAGTACAAAATTCGACTGCTTGTCATTTATATTTCAGTTTTACAGAAATTGATGCTTTTGCTCACAAGATTTTTATTTTTAACTAATTACATCTTATGATGTTATGTTTGTGTTGTGATCAGGGTGTTTTCTTTGCCATTTGTAACACTATAATATTAGTATCTCAAAGACTGGAATATTTTAACCCTTCCCTTTATACAAAAATTTACTTCAATTTTTAAATTAAAGTCATTTCTTCAGTCCATATTTCAAATTTTGAGTTTTCTTGTTTATGTTGACCAGAACATTCTAGGACTTTTCAGAGGAGCCAAGATAAAAGCCTGTACATCTATGGTGAATTGAGGAAATTACGGAGAGACAGGAATGTAGTCATAGATTATGTGGTGAAAGAAACATGAAGGAATGGCTTGAATATCAAGTCTATCATATGACACAGGAATGTTTGAAGGAATGAAAGTTTGAGGTCATTTAAGGTGACTGAGTGTGGACTGGACAGCAATTATATTCCCTCACAGTGTCAGCAGGGATGCTGCTACTTGCTCATGTGGTCCTCCCTATGAAGTGAACAGATTGCTGCTGGCATGGTAATGTGAAGCTGCCCTTCATTTCCATGGCAGTTAATAGATAACAAATGTAAAAGTGCTTGAATAGTATGCTACAGGGTGTCTAATTTGTGAAGAGAGTGTTTCTTATAAGCTGTTTAGCAAGTGTTCTGCAACCTGGCAGCAGGTACCAAGCTTGCCATGAGGGCTTACAGAATTTGGCCTGCTGTTGAGAAAAATGTATAAGCCCTATCTTTGCTATACTACAGGCAATTTTTAAGCAACTAAAAGCCCAAATATTATGAAATTTGGTGCACATGTAGTTGAGAGTTTGCTGTATCAACTGACTTTTCTTTTTGTCTTTGACTGGGATATGTTTGTAATATGCTTTTGTGAACAATCATTCTTGGAAGTAGTGTTTTATAAAACAATGGTACAGCCTTCAAACTAACCCCAGAAACCCACAGACACCCTGTTAGCAGCAGCATTTTGATGAATACCCCTAAACAGGGGATGCGGTAATCTGCATAAAAACAACTTCTCTTGTTTGAATTAAAATCTCTCAACAAAATCAGACAAATGTCAGTTGATCCCAGTATCATTTAGAACCATTTCAGCATAATGTAAGCAGTTGGGTTGGATTGATACTGCTCAACACCTTGATGATTTTTTACCCTTGTGTGTCATTCCCAGGAGGCACTTAAGCAAACAAATTTGTACGCTGATAAATTATATGGTGCATTACAGATTTGTTTTTTTGTTCATTATCTTCCTGAACCTGGTCACACTCTTTATCCCCATCCTTTTACCTATTACAAAATTCATATGGAATATGGGGTAATGCTATTTCCACCTCATTCACTCTGAAGACTGTAACTGCGCTGTACGTTGAAACAGAATAATTTAAATTCTTGATGCTGCTAAACCCCAAGAGCTGAAGTTACACTTAATCTACTTGTTTCTTTGTAATTTTCATAATAGCTGCTAGAAAGATGTAGGTTGTCAAAGTTCTGCTCTTTTTGAGGAACAGCCTTCTAATTGCTTATTATACAGTATGCTTTGTAAGATTTTAAACACATTTCTGGTGTATTAAGTGTTTGTGTTAACATGGTTCACTTTGTGTATACTGTTAATTTGTGGTGAGCACTGAGCCAGTCAGGACCTTTTGCACAGTGGAACCTGAGATGAAATGTAAATGTTATGAGAATGGGGAAAAGTAGGATCTACTGTATATTTTATTGTGATGTGTTGCTGTGGTACACACTTCTAACACGTGCTTTGAGTTACTGCAATTGATTTTTGTGAAATGCTGATGAATCATTGTACATATATTATTGATATTTATTATAATGCATTGCAGAATGTATATTCTTCATGTATTTTATGGGAGGACATTTGAAAGTTTTGAAATAAATATAACTGAATTATCTTCACCCAGTTATTTTTATCTCTGTTTTGCATCTTCATCTTCTTAACTACATAAACACAAATGATAATTCTTGTTTATTTATTTTGCATCTTTATAGTTACATGAGTACAAACAATAACATAGTAGCTGCACATCATGTGCAGGGTGGATGAAAGAGGACTGCTTGGTAGTACAGGGTGGGGCAAAATACTCTCCGTACTTTCGGTAGGCCATTGTGAAGGGAGGGGAGGGTGGGGTTGGGCTAGAAAGGTGCAGGTAGTTGGGAAGTTCCTGTTACAACACTCTGCAGTCGTAAAGATGGTGTGGTCCAACGAGCAGCGCGCATTTGCCGTCGAAACCTACTTTTCGCAAAGTCACTCTATTGTAGTGGTGCAGCGTGCGTTCTGTTCTCGCTACCAAATCCACCCTCAGGACCGAGTACCGGACTGAAAATCCATTCTGTTGTGGGTTGAGAACTTCAGGGAAACGGGAAGTGTGTCTGAAAAACGATGAGGACGACCACGGACCTCTCGAACACCAGAGAACATTGAGGCTGTCAGACGGTCCGTTTTGCAGTCTCCCAGGCGCTCTGCACACAAACACCACGCAAACAATGGCCACCACTTGCAAGATATTCTTTTTAAGACTGTGTGATTTAAAACTTCCCATGTTGTAGTTTCAGAATCCAATAATAAAATTTTTGTATCTTGAATAGTTTTTTTGTTATTCACCTTAAAATTTAGAGGTTATTTTGCCCCACCCTGTAGAATGTTGTGTACTTTATGTGCCTATAAATATGGGGGCCCTGTAGCATACAGTCGTCTGAGTTCTCAAGTATTATGCGGAATGCTGTCATTTAAATTTTGCAGTCCTTTGCTCAGTTAATAATATGGAAGCCTTGTATTGCTATTGGAAGCTGATTCAAATTTGAGTCTTTTTGTGTTAGTTAATAATATTCTGTGACAACTGTAATGTAGTTAAGTTTGAGGTTTCTGGAGCAGGTGTTGGATGTTACAGTCATGTAAATGGCTGGTGCAGAAGGTCTGTTGGATATTCTGTGTCCTGTTTTCATGTTTATAATGAAGGAGTTAAAAAGTTCGTACTTCTGTTTATTTGTGTGTCATTTAGTTTTTGGACTGGCTGTGAGATGACGTTTGCTGAACTAAACTTCTCTGCCAAGTGGAAGTGGAGTACCAGCTGCATCACTAATTTGCATTTCAGTCCAAAATTGTAGGTTGTAGCCTCTGTGATTTGCATTGTGTCAGAGAATGGTAGATATCATAAAATCTTGTGTGCATAAGTTACAGGGTCTCTGCCACAGTAATAATGGGGCTAGAAATCAGTGTGTGAAGTAGGCCTTCATGAATCCTGCTTAGAACTTTTTACTACCCTGACACATATTTGAACTACTGTGAAGGTATTCAGATTACAGACGTGTGCAAACGACAACCATCCCACATTACAATCATCTAGGCGGAATGTGATGACATTGTATTTTGGTAAGAAAAAGTTTCATTTCAAAATGTGAAATTTAAGCAGTGCAGTCCCATACTCAATTGCGTACCTTTTGTGATTTCTTTATGTATATGCCCTGTAATATCCTTCCTGCCTAGCCTTTACTTATACCATTTAAAACACTAGTGTGTGGTATATTAACTAAGGATATGAAATTTAAGAGGTATATTGCTTATATGTTGGTGCCCTGCTATGTTGGGAGGATCAATAACCCCAACAATACTGGCTGATTCAGTATAGCTCAGTAAAAATACTAACATATAGGATAAAAAGAGCTTGAATCCTGGTAAAGGCAATGGTTTCTCTCTTAGCCATTATGTCCAGATAGCCCTGGGGCCCACCAGAACTTCAAACAAATGTCGTAGTGGATTAAACATTGTTCTCTGTCTCATTTTGATCCAGTTTTTTTTTTTTTTTTTTTTTTTTTTGTTTTTTTTTTTTTTTTTTTTTTTTTTTCCCCCCCCCTTTTTTTTATTAGTTTTTTTTGTTTCT
>Ga0123352_10020769_pt1 | contig 10468 bp, 4 predicted proteins | sample TergutLab28metaG_FD_89700 | JGI IMG/M metagenome (GOLD analysis project Ga0123352, IMG submission 89700) | Labiotermes labralis P1 segment gut microbial communities from Petit-Saut dam, French Guiana - Lab288 P1 | ecosystem: Host-associated > Arthropoda: Insects > Digestive system > Gut ... | reverse complement strand
GAAATAATTTCTAGCAACTGTCTCCCACACCATACGAGAGCCAGCTCCTTCACGAACAAGCACAAAGCAGCCTGGTTACATTTGCTCCCTATGTTGTCGAGATATAGACGAATGAGTGAGAGCACGCACCATGACGAGCAGTGCTCGTCACTCCACGACAGGTGATGTTTTCGCCATGACGAGCATTGCTCGTCACTCCACGCTGAACGGTTAAATGCAATTCAGCTGACACCCGGTGGCAGAAGTATGGTACACATTTACATACAAACAACACAATGAAACACAATACCTAGAACGGAACACACACAACAATAAGAATAAATAAATATAACAAAAAAAATACATAATATACAAAATTAAATAGAAGCATACAAAACATACAACTATATATACAGTGAAACACGACGGAACCAAAAGAATATGAAAGAAGCAGTAAAACTTCATATGGTCTGTGTATCTTCTAATAATGATAGACACCATGTTACAAAGACCTCCACTCCACTTCGCTACACTTCACTATACTTGTCAACACTTCACTTCTTCCCGCTGAAACCTTAACCATCTACACTTCACTATACTTCACTACCCTCTCATTTGGCTTTACCCCAATTACATTTCCTACTGCTCCATTTCACCTCACATCACTACACTTCACCTCACTTCACTTTTGTATTATTTAGTCAATGTTGATCATAACAACATGGCAGTGCATCTTACCAGAAGAGAATGTGCAGTTTTTTAAGAAGTGTTGTATAGCAATGCAATGGATATGGCTGATGATGACGTGTAGTGGAATGGCAGTGATGAGGATGGTGAATGTTTGGAGCGAGCGGGAGGTAGGTGGAATGCCTGTGAATATGGAGACACTGACACTCATTGGTAAAGGAAGGTAGAATCTGACATGATTTGTGTATCAAGTGTATGAAATCAATAGTAAAATAAATGATCTTTAGCAGACTTTTATGTTTGGAGGATTACCTCAGATTTGGATAAATACATTCTCCCTTGGCAGATATTTTATTGGAGGGTTCATCTTAGTTTAGATTCACCCTGCATTCAGGTAAATACTGCAGAATCTGTAAACTGAGTGAATAATGAAGCTGTTATTCTGGTGAGTACCGGCGTCACACTCTTCTAATGTATGACGCCACTGCTGCCCTGTTACATGTTCATAGATCAGAGGGGAGGTGGAGATACAGCCCTACCCATGCTCAAACCCAGTTCTAGAAGGGGCGGTGGTCAATGCCATGCCCTGGCTGCTTTACCACCAGGAAAGAGACCCAGTACTCATTGTATATGAGGCTGGGTGAGTCTCGCGGATGGTCTGAATGGGTCCAGAAAATCTTGCCCCCACTAGGGTTTGAAACCTGGACTGTCCAGCCCACAGCAAGTTTCTATACTGACTACACTACCCCAGCTGCCATAATTTCTAAACTTATACACAGATTCACTAAATCATTCAACTGGAACTTCTATGATGGAGAAATTAATGATATTCTTGGGTAGCATTTATTAAGATGTCAATCTTCTGTGATGTAACACTATGTAGCTGGCAAGCAGGCAGGCTCCTCCAACTCTTGGTACATACACACAGAACTATGGAGCATTACCAATCCAGAATATATTGTCTAAAATTGCAAATATTCATACATAAAAATATTAAACTCACCTCGGCCACCCTAGACTCAGAATGCGAGCAATTAAATGATGTGACTTGTTGAGCATTTCCGAGCCACGGTTGATCCCATATTGTGACGTGGCAAGTTTTCATCTCCTGTCGAAAACAACACCATATTAAAACACAGACATGTTAAGGTTTCAAATCAGAATGGATTTCCATGTGGGTACTTGTACAGTCTGTTGGAGAGCAGACACAGACATGTTAAGGTTTTCATAGTGGTGACTTAGAGTACTGTAGTGAAGAACAGTATAGTTAGGTGTGTATGTACAGTACACTTCAGCCAAAAACACTGTTTAGCACCACATAAAAGTGGCTAGAAAACATATCAACATTATTTAATTTATGCTTCAGTGTTCTTTCCTTCATAAGAAGTTGTTCTACAGACTAGTAAAAAAAAGTACTACTTAAAAAAGGGAAATATCTATATAAAAAAATAAGAATTGGGTTCATTTTTTTGGATCCCATTTTGTATTCTGATCCCAAGCAATTATTTCATAAGTCAATTATAAAGATCAGCAACATATATTATAACGGTAACTTGGATAAACGACTTTCATGCTAAAGAATTTTTCTTTCTTTCACAGCCCCATAGTGGGCCAGGCTTCACAATCACACTCAGACACCACACTCAGTAAGATTCCTCTAGACAAGCGATCAGCCCATTACACAGACCTCTATCTGACAACACACAACACTCACAAGAGACAGACATCTATGCCCCCTCCCCCCTGGGATTCATACCTGCAATACCAGCAAGTGAGTGGCTGCAGACCGCCACCTTAGTCTGTGCAGCTACTGGGATCAGCAAAGATAACTTTAAAATTCATACATCAAAACCGACTGCACAAAATATGGAAGTCCAATGTAACCTCCTGCTGGCACAGGTGGATTCTCTCCATATCACTTGTGTTCTCATTACCTGTGTATTCAGGGCTTATTAAATTACACATTCAGAAACAGTGTCTTCAAAACTATGTACGAAGTCCAAATCTTCCTGTTGTTTTTGAGATACGTTTCAGTTATTAAATCAGGACTGCACAGGGCATAATTTGTCACGTAGTGCACAGATTTTACAGGAACCTTCTTTACCATCAAACTATTCTATGACATGACAGTAGACTTGTAAATGCACCTTCATTAGAAAATTCCTGTAATTCCTAGGCCAATTTTCACGGAACTCACAAAGGCTCTAAAACATTACGTGCACATCTCATATACTGAACTTCACCCAAAATGAACAATAAACATGGCAAGTATGGATAACAATTGATATACACTGTTACGCAAAGTAACGGTTTTAAGCGCGATGATATTCACAAAACTTGAAGTTACTCAATAAATTTTGTGGTCATCTGTACCAAACTTTATCAAAATTGGAGAAAAATATACAAAGTACAAAAAAAAATTCCCATTCGTGAGGCACTGCTTTCACTGCGAGTTTAAAAAAAAATTACAAATGCTCAACATTATACTGTGACCCAAGTATATCAAATTGTACCTAAACTTTGTGGAAAAATATGGAACATATGTGAATAAATCCATTTATACCTCTAAGAAGAGTATAAGTGGCACTAACACAAGTTTTACTCAACTCATACTTGCTCAATAATATTTTGCAAAGAACTTCCATGTTGAAAGTCGCAAAACTCTAACAGTTTAGTTAAAGATACTAGCTCACAGACACATGGACAGACATTCTCTACACATAAAGCTTTTTTTTTTGTTTTTTTGCTCTGTACAAAATGCTCAAAAAGCAAAAGCAAAATCCAAAAAATGAGCAACAGATGACAAGTTGGACATAAGCAATGAAATGGCATACAATCAATTATCGAGTATGGCACATTTTGACCTTTAACATGTGAATAATGATCATCAGGCCTTTCAGTTGTATAAAATGCGAAATTTTTATATAAGAATCCCAAGAAAGTGAACTTCGGAAGTGAGAAATGTTATACCTGAGAACTTTACACGCAAGAAAATGTTATCACTATTCATATGGGAGTATTGACAGGGCTTCAAATATCTAACATCTTACATGGGAAACTGTTGTATGTGGGAACGTCTTATCTGAAAAAAAAAATGGTACTCAGGTAGCTCACATTACAACCACTGAAATGTTAGTTTCATGAATATTCACTGTGCCCATTAATACACTGTTGTCACATCTGTACGTACTTTGACATGCTGTTGTCAAATCTCTACTTAGACACAACGTTGTTACATCCAAGTCTCTCATTGCAGTGAACATGAAGTTTATGGTCTTTTGGGATATGACACAACAAAGGTTGGAAAATGGGTAACAATGTTTAAGTTGAGCCTTCTGCCATCCCTAACCTCACAATGGAGGCAGGAGATTCCTCCCAAATGCTGTAACCTATCAGCCGACTATACAGCGCCATACCCCAACAGACCGTAATCCTTAATAATAAACTGTAATTCACAAAGTTAGTTCAATTCATGACATATCGCAAGTACATTTAAAGAATTCAAATTTTCTTTTTTCTTTTTTTACCATAGTGTTTGTATCTCAGACTATATAGCAGTGACAAACGGAGAACTGGCAAATGAATTTGGAAGTACTCTGAAGGAAGCACGTGTGGCCTGATCCATGGGCTGTCACACTTGCCTGGAGTGTGAATAACCATGAAAAATTCAGCAGGACAACTAGCATTCCAGCCAAGATATGAACCAGACACCTCCTTAATACAAGTCTACAACATTACTGCAATATCAGCAAGCTCAATAATGAACTCTAACTAAACATATAACAATCATAAACACAATTTACCGAATTCTGGTTCAGTTCACAGCTGCCATTGTTTGTGTCTCCTTTTCGTACATTACTCTCGCCAAGCTCCAAAACTAGGAATACATTGTATCCAGCTACCACCTGTGAAACACAGTTATATAACATTTATAGAAATGAAGATATTACTTCACTTTAAAATGTTATCTTAGCAGGATATACGAATAACTGCTGAATAACCTCAAAGTGAAAACAGGTGTGACCATGGTACCTGGTAGTGACTCACTAACACAAATGCTGTGTAATTTTAAGATGAGACATCCCTGGTGGTGTCAAAGAATCATGAGTATATGTATTAAAATACTCCCACAAAACACCAGTTTTTTCAATGTATTCATGGCTATATGTTTTGGCTCTGACACATCATCAGGCCTTTTACAATCTTTGATGTGATATATAATTTTTCCCATCTCAGAGTTTATAAAAAGCCTGATGACAGCTCACACAGCCAATACATGTAGATGTGAATAAATTGATACACTTTTCTCACTATGTTGTTTGTACCATGCGTGTCTACCAAATTACTGTCTACAAATTTGATGTGTATTGGACCGTGCATCATCTTGATTGCTGAAGAATAAAATCCAACTAGATGCCACTTTTTACTTTATTATTCTTATGTTAGGCTTAACATGCTTCGGGCACCATTACGCCCATCATCAGGAGCCCACGATGATAGCGTTTGGTTACCACATAGCCCGTCCGGTTCTCGAGTTGTTGCTGGTTGGAGGTTAAGTGCAGGCAGGATCCTGCCTGCACTTAACCTCCAACCAGCAACAACTCGAGAACCGGACGGGCTATGTGGTAACCAAACGCTATCATCGTGGGCTCCTGATGATGGGCGTAATGGTGCCCGAAGCATGTTAAGCCTAACATAAGAATAATAAAGTAAAAAGTGGCATCTAGTTGGATTTTATTCTTCAGCAATCAAGATGATGCACGGTCCAATACACATCAAATTTGTAGACAGTAATTTGGTAGACACGCATGGTACAAACAACATAGTGAGAAAAGTGTATCAATTTATTCACATCTACATGTATTGGCTGTGTGAGCTGTCATCAGGCTTTTTATAAACTCTGAGATGGGAAAAATTATATATCACATCAAAGATTGTAAAAGGCCTGATGATGTGTCAGAGCCAAAACATATAGCCATGAATACATTGAAAAAACTGGTGTTTTGTGGGAGTATTTTAATACATATACTCATGATTCTTTGACACCACCAGGGATGTCTCATCTTAAAATTACACAGCATTTGTGTTAGTGAGTCACTACCAGGTACCATGGTCACACCTGTTTTCACTTTGAGGTTATTCAGCAGTTATTCGTATATCCTGCTAAGATAACATTTTAAAGTGAAGTAATATCTTCATTTCTATAAATGTTATATAACTGTGTTTCACAGGTGGTAGCTGGATACAATGTATTCCTAGTTTTGGAGCTTGGCGAGAGTAATGTACGAAAAGGAGACACAAACAATGGCAGCTGTGAACTGAACCAGAATTCGGTAAATTGTGTTTATGATTGTTATATGTTTAGTTAGAGTTCATTATTGAGCTTGCTGATATTGCAGTAATGTTGTAGACTTGTATTAAGGAGGTGTCTGGTTCATATCTTGGCTGGAATGCTAGTTGTCCTGCTGAATTTTTCATGGTTATTCACACTCCAGGCAAGTGTGACAGCCCATGGATCAGGCCACACGTGCTTCCTTCAGAGTACTTCCAAATTCATTTGCCAGTTCTCCGTTTGTCACTGCTATATAGTCTGAGATACAAACACTATGGTAAAAAAAGAAAAAAGAAAATTTGAATTCTTTAAATGTACTTGCGATATGTCATGAATTGAACTAACTTTGTGAATTACAGTTTATTATTAAGGATTACGGTCTGTTGGGGTATGGCGCTGTATAGTCGGCTGATAGGTTACAGCATTTGGGAGGAATCTCCTGCCTCCATTGTGAGGTTAGGGATGGCAGAAGGCTCAACTTAAACATTGTTACCCATTTTCCAACCTTTGTTGTGTCATATCCCAAAAGACCATAAACTTCATGTTCACTGCAATGAGAGACTTGGATGTAACAACGTTGTGTCTAAGTAGAGATTTGACAACAGCATGTCAAAGTACGTACAGATGTGACAACAGTGTATTAATGGGCACAGTGAATATTCATGAAACTAACATTTCAGTGGTTGTAATGTGAGCTACCTGAGTACCATTTTTTTTTTCAGATAAGACGTTCCCACATACAACAGTTTCCCATGTAAGATGTTAGATATTTGAAGCCCTGTCAATACTCCCATATGAATAGTGATAACATTTTCTTGCGTGTAAAGTTCTCAGGTATAACATTTCTCACTTCCGAAGTTCACTTTCTTGGGATTCTTATATAAAAATTTCGCATTTTATACAACTGAAAGGCCTGATGATCATTATTCACATGTTAAAGGTCAAAATGTGCCATACTCGATAATTGATTGTATGCCATTTCATTGCTTATGTCCAACTTGTCATCTGTTGCTCATTTTTTGGATTTTGCTTTTGCTTTTTGAGCATTTTGTACAGAGCAAAAAAACAAAAAAAAAAGCTTTATGTGTAGAGAATGTCTGTCCATGTGTCTGTGAGCTAGTATCTTTAACTAAACTGTTAGAGTTTTGCGACTTTCAACATGGAAGTTCTTTGCAAAATATTATTGAGCAAGTATGAGTTGAGTAAAACTTGTGTTAGTGCCACTTATACTCTTCTTAGAGGTATAAATGGATTTATTCACATATGTTCCATATTTTTCCACAAAGTTTAGGTACAATTTGATATACTTGGGTCACAGTATAATGTTGAGCATTTGTAATTTTTTTTTAAACTCGCAGTGAAAGCAGTGCCTCACGAATGGGAATTTTTTTTTGTACTTTGTATATTTTTCTCCAATTTTGATAAAGTTTGGTACAGATGACCACAAAATTTATTGAGTAACTTCAAGTTTTGTGAATATCATCGCGCTTAAAACCGTTACTTTGCGTAACAGTGTATATCAATTGTTATCCATACTTGCCATGTTTATTGTTCATTTTGGGTGAAGTTCAGTATATGAGATGTGCACGTAATGTTTTAGAGCCTTTGTGAGTTCCGTGAAAATTGGCCTAGGAATTACAGGAATTTTCTAATGAAGGTGCATTTACAAGTCTACTGTCATGTCATAGAATAGTTTGATGGTAAAGAAGGTTCCTGTAAAATCTGTGCACTACGTGACAAATTATGCCCTGTGCAGTCCTGATTTAATAACTGAAACGTATCTCAAAAACAACAGGAAGATTTGGACTTCGTACATAGTTTTGAAGACACTGTTTCTGAATGTGTAATTTAATAAGCCCTGAATACACAGGTAATGAGAACACAAGTGATATGGAGAGAATCCACCTGTGCCAGCAGGAGGTTACATTGGACTTCCATATTTTGTGCAGTCGGTTTTGATGTATGAATTTTAAAGTTATCTTTGCTGATCCCAGTAGCTGCACAGACTAAGGTGGCGGTCTGCAGCCACTCACTTGCTGGTATTGCAGGTATGAATCCCAGGGGGGAGGGGGCATAGATGTCTGTCTCTTGTGAGTGTTGTGTGTTGTCAGATAGAGGTCTGTGTAATGGGCTGATCGCTTGTCTAGAGGAATCTTACTGAGTGTGGTGTCTGAGTGTGATTGTGAAGCCTGGCCCACTATGGGGCTGTGAAAGAAAGAAAAATTCTTTAGCATGAAAGTCGTTTATCCAAGTTACCGTTATAATATATGTTGCTGATCTTTATAATTGACTTATGAAATAATTGCTTGGGATCAGAATACAAAATGGGATCCAAAAAAATGAACCCAATTCTTATTTTTTTATATAGATATTTCCCTTTTTTAAGTAGTACTTTTTTTTACTAGTCTGTAGAACAACTTCTTATGAAGGAAAGAACACTGAAGCATAAATTAAATAATGTTGATATGTTTTCTAGCCACTTTTATGTGGTGCTAAACAGTGTTTTTGGCTGAAGTGTACTGTACATACACACCTAACTATACTGTTCTTCACTACAGTACTCTAAGTCACCACTATGAAAACCTTAACATGTCTGTGTCTGCTCTCCAACAGACTGTACAAGTACCCACATGGAAATCCATTCTGATTTGAAACCTTAACATGTCTGTGTTTTAATATGGTGTTGTTTTCGACAGGAGATGAAAACTTGCCACGTCACAATATGGGATCAACCGTGGCTCGGAAATGCTCAACAAGTCACATCATTTAATTGCTCGCATTCTGAGTCTAGGGTGGCCGAGGTGAGTTTAATATTTTTATGTATGAATATTTGCAATTTTAGACAATATATTCTGGATTGGTAATGCTCCATAGTTCTGTGTGTATGTACCAAGAGTTGGAGGAGCCTGCCTGCTTGCCAGCTACATAGTGTTACATCACAGAAGATTGACATCTTAATAAATGCTACCCAAGAATATCATTAATTTCTCCATCATAGAAGTTCCAGTTGAATGATTTAGTGAATCTGTGTATAAGTTTAGAAATTATGGCAGCTGGGGTAGTGTAGTCAGTATAGAAACTTGCTGTGGGCTGGACAGTCCAGGTTTCAAACCCTAGTGGGGGCAAGATTTTCTGGACCCATTCAGACCATCCGCGAGACTCACCCAGCCTCATATACAATGAGTACTGGGTCTCTTTCCTGGTGGTAAAGCAGCCAGGGCATGGCATTGACCACCGCCCCTTCTAGAACTGGGTTTGAGCATGGGTAGGGCTGTATCTCCACCTCCCCTCTGATCTATGAACATGTAACAGGGCAGCAGTGGCGTCATACATTAGAAGAGTGTGACGCCGGTACTCACCAGAATAACAGCTTCATTATTCACTCAGTTTACAGATTCTGCAGTATTTACCTGAATGCAGGGTGAATCTAAACTAAGATGAACCCTCCAATAAAATATCTGCCAAGGGAGAATGTATTTATCCAAATCTGAGGTAATCCTCCAAACATAAAAGTCTGCTAAAGATCATTTATTTTACTATTGATTTCATACACTTGATACACAAATCATGTCAGATTCTACCTTCCTTTACCAATGAGTGTCAGTGTCTCCATATTCACAGGCATTCCACCTACCTCCCGCTCGCTCCAAACATTCACCATCCTCATCACTGCCATTCCACTACACGTCATCATCAGCCATATCCATTGCATTGCTATACAACACTTCTTAAAAAACTGCACATTCTCTTCTGGTAAGATGCACTGCCATGTTGTTATGATCAACATTGACTAAATAATACAAAAGTGAAGTGAGGTGAAGTGTAGTGATGTGAGGTGAAATGGAGCAGTAGGAAATGTAATTGGGGTAAAGCCAAATGAGAGGGTAGTGAAGTATAGTGAAGTGTAGATGGTTAAGGTTTCAGCGGGAAGAAGTGAAGTGTTGACAAGTATAGTGAAGTGTAGCGAAGTGGAGTGGAGGTCTTTGTAACATGGTGTCTATCATTATTAGAAGATACACAGACCATATGAAGTTTTACTGCTTCTTTCATATTCTTTTGGTTCCGTCGTGTTTCACTGTATATATAGTTGTATGTTTTGTATGCTTCTATTTAATTTTGTATATTATGTATTTTTTTTGTTATATTTATTTATTCTTATTGTTGTGTGTGTTCCGTTCTAGGTATTGTGTTTCATTGTGTTGTTTGTATGTAAATGTGTACCATACTTCTGCCACCGGGTGTCAGCTGAATTGCATTTAACCGTTCAGCGTGGAGTGACGAGCAATGCTCGTCATGGCGAAAACATCACCTGTCGTGGAGTGACGAGCACTGCTCGTCATGGTGCGTGCTCTCACTCATTCGTCTATATCTCGACAACATAGGGAGCAAATGTAACCAGGCTGCTTTGTGCTTGTTCGTGAAGGAGCTGGCTCTCGTATGGTGTGGGAGACAGTTGCTAGAAATTATTTC
>Ga0123352_10020768_pt1 | contig 10468 bp, 2 predicted proteins | sample TergutLab28metaG_FD_89700 | JGI IMG/M metagenome (GOLD analysis project Ga0123352, IMG submission 89700) | Labiotermes labralis P1 segment gut microbial communities from Petit-Saut dam, French Guiana - Lab288 P1 | ecosystem: Host-associated > Arthropoda: Insects > Digestive system > Gut ... | reverse complement strand
GTTGTTCCTGATGGTCCCGTGACTATGCCTACCATGGTTACCGTTGTTCCTGACGATACCGTTGTTAGATGTACTTTTGTTACCGTTGTTACTGATGGTCCCGTGACTTTGCCTACCATTGTTACCGTTGTTCCTGATGGTACTCTTATGAAGCCTACCATTGTTGCCGTTGGGGATTATGGTACCGTGACTTGGCGTACTTTTGTTACCGTTGTTCCTGATGGTACTGTGACTATGCGTACCATTTTTACCGTTGTTCCTGATGGTACTGTGGTTAGGTGTACTTTTGTTACCGTTGTCACTGATGGTCCCGTGACTATGCCTATATTGTTACCATTTTCCTGCTTGTAGTGTTATGAAGCCTACCATTGTTGCCGTTGGGGATGAAGGTACCGTGACTTTGCATACCTTTGTTACCGTTGTTCCTGATAGTAACTGTGACTAGGCCTACCATTTTTACCGTTGTTCCTGTTGGTACTGTGATTAGGCCTACCATTGTTACCATTGTTCCTGATGGTACCGTAAATAGTCCTACCATTGTTACCATTATTTCCGATGACATCATTATTAAGTCTATTTTTTTTTCCATTTTTCCATTGTCTTTGTGTGCTTCCTCTAATTGGCATATTCTTATTCTCACTGGTGTCTTTCCCACCTCAGAATTTCGCTTGTGCATTAAATGGCTATTGCGGATTGAAAGATGTAACATTATAACAACATTGCGCGGATTTTGGATTGGCCTGTATCGGCATAACTAACGTGTTTTATCAAAAATTTTTCGGAATTTTTCGAAATACAATTTGTAGACCGATACACATACGGATGGATGGACAAGTTGGATATATTTCTGTCCCTTTATGTCTTCTTTTGTTGCAAGTTGTGCAGAGTTTGGTAAGATGTGAGAAGACGTGTAAAGAAAATTCTGAAATGGATCGTGCTGCTACAGAACGTACCTCATAGGTCAGTAGATTAGTGAGAATAAAATAGGCCAACATTTCTGTGTACTGTTTACTGCTGCTTGATCGATCAGGTCCATTAACGAATTGGTCCCGTTCTCTCATTTTACGAAGTTTGAAATCCACCACATCGTAAGTGGATGTGTACTGACAGATAGTATTAATCTCTGACTAACATTCGAATGCACATGCCTGTTTATAGCCGTAGCACATATAAACCGATCTCCTCTGGGTTAAGTATATTCGACAATGTTAAGCATGGAGGGGCGGAAAGGACAGCATACTGTGGACAGCGTAGCTGAAAGTATATTTGCTGGTGACACATAGCCGATGGAACAGTTTATGGGTCGATTAGTTACAAGTAGCGCCGACCGTAACGAACCTTCGACTTTTTATGTTATTAATAAAAGTTTTCGTGAATGGAGCTTATAAATATGGTCACGTTAAGTGCAAAAATGCTAGGGTTTTCACTTAACAAAGAGGTGTAATGAAATTTAAAGTTCTGTGATAGCTGTAACTCTTTTTGTTTTTACGTTTTGCTGACCGTGCATCTCGGTATATTTATCTCAGTATTTAACCAACTTGATGCACAAAATTTTGTTTTACAATAAGTTTATTTCATGCCTCTACATGTTTCGAGCACTATGTGCTCGAAACATGTAGAGGCATGAAATAAAACTTACTGTGAAACAAATTTTGTGCATCAATTTGGTTAAATACTGAGATAAAAAAGCTGTAACTTTGTTTTCCATTAATTTTGATTCCTCGCATTTAATAGAGACCTATCAGTACCTGAACTGTCAAGTCGACGTTTTCTCTCTCCCGAAATAAACAGTCCTGTTCCTCGATTATTATGGCAGCCAAATACACGTTGTATGTTATTATTAAATATGACAAACGGCAAATGTTAGAAAATATATATTTGTTACAATTTATAGGTGTGTGGTTCGAGTGTTGGCTGAGATCAGCAGACGCTCTGGATTAACGGTAAAAGTCACCCCGTAACACGTCGTGAAGGTACAGAGGGGGAATAAAGGTATAGTTCCACTCATTCTTAACCTCGGCGGTAGGTGGAGGTGTGTGTGGTAAGGCCACGCCCCGGCCGCTTTACACCCTGGAAATAGCGACGTTATTCATCGCTCTGGTGGACAGGCGGACCCAAGGGCATGTCTAGACGGATGTGGAGATTAGAAAACCTCTGGACCCCACCGGTGGGCCGGGATGGCTCAGTCGGTAAAGCGACTCGTTACGGGCTGAACGGTCCGTGGATCAGATCCCGACGGGGGCGAGGTTTTCCGCACCCCTCCTGATCGGCCTTGGGGCTCACCCAGCCTCCTGTAAAATGGGTACCGGTTCTGTTCCCGAGGGTACAGCGTCAGGGCGTAGCGTTGACCACCCACCCCAATCTAGCCCCGAGGTTAAAGAAGAGTAGAGCTGTACCTCTACTCTCCCTCTGTGTCTTCATGACATGTTACAGGGAGAGCTTCACCTTTGCCTTAACTTAAAATTTCCCCCCCGGACGTCGAACCCCGGACTATACAGCCCGTATCGAGTCGCTATACCAACTACGCCGTCTCACATTATCTGAATTAAGATACGCAATGAAAGATGCGGTTGTCCCTGTGCGCGCCATGAAGTTGTATGGGGGAGCGCAGCCTTAACTTTGGTACTAAATGGAAGTGGTCAAATTTACTTCCAGATCACTTTACCTACGAGGAAGAAAGTCCCGGCAGCCATTGAATAGGAGGGTGTTTGGGCTTCAAAGGCTGGATGGGTTGCAGATCTTGTCTAGATGGTTTGCAGTAAACAGCAATATCTGCATTTGTCGTGAATCGAACTAGATTACTCGGTCGTTCGGTTTTCAGGCTCCTGAGATATTTCGTGCAGAGAACTGGCGGGCTGACCAACTTACTAGCGTGTTGGCGGTCCTTTTTGAAAGGTTCTTACGTAGGTGCCCAGCTATTCAAAATATTCCACGGTTTTATGTAACCTCCATTCGATGTTATTTTATACAATACAACGTAGTCCTCAACTCACGGTATTTATTTAAGGCGAATTTTAATAAAAGGTTTCCCATCTATCCCTAGGTCTTGCAAGTAGTCTGTTACTTTTACGTACACGCAGTACGCATTTATCAACACATGATCTGTAACTCTTTACCAAATATTATTCGGGTGATCAAAGCGAGAAGAATTAGATGGGCTGGGCATGTAGCACGTGTGTGGGAAGAGGAGAGGTGTACACAGGGTTTTGGTGGTGAAACCTGAGGGATAGAGACCACTTGGAAGACCCGGGTGTTAGATGGGAGGATACTATTAAGATGGATCTTCAGGAAGTGGGATGGAGGCTTAGACTGGATTGATCTGGCTCAGGGTAGGGACAGGTGGCAGGAAATTGTGAATGCTGTATTGAACCATCGGGTTCCATAAAATGCGGGGAATTTCTTGACTAGTTGAGAACCGATTAGCTTCTCAAGAAGGGGTCTGCTCCATGGAGTAAGTAAATAAGTGTGCATTGATTTCCCCTCCCCTGCCTATTACTTATCTTGTTAATCTCATCCTAGCCCATGTATCGTTGTGGTCATAGGTGATCCTGTTTGCAGATTTTATTGATTTTTTCCCTAGTGAGTGAAATTAAATACTCGGATAATAGCCCTTCTTTTATTAAGCTAAGGGTGTGTCCTTGCAGATCTTTTCCTACTCATTTTTCACATAATCTCATCTCGTTTGATGTTTCATATTGACCTCGATAGTTGAAATAGCGCTGTTACAACACACAGAATTAATTCTATTCTAATATATATATATATATATTCCGAACTGTGCTCCAAAGTCATGCACTGGATTAAGTTAATTGTATTGCACAACTTTCTTACTTTCTTTAAAGACCCTTTATGGGCCAGATGTGCTATAACTTGCAGATTGTAATACACGGGAATGTGTGCAAACCTGTGTTCTCATTCCCTGTTTGTAAAGTACTAATCTTGTGTTTCCTTAATGACAGAAAGAAAGATAAGAAAATATAGTCATGGCAGGCGTTTATCAGGCATAGAGTCGAACCTAAGCTGTCTCGGATACGTTGCAGGCACGATATTCGTTGTAGTCGAAGTCCGAACTCCAGAGCAGGATGCAGGCAAGGCCTTCTGTCTTTTTCCGACCTCTCGACAGGAGTCAAGTCCAGCACCCCCGTGATACAGAAACGAAGCAACTGTCGGTCGGTGAACGAGATAGAGGCTCTAATTTGGGGGAAGCACGTTCTATAAACAGTTCATCACTGGGTGTTTCTTACATGGATTACGTGACGGATTAAAACACGTCTTGGTAAGGTATTCCCCGACTCTTTCAACAGACCGATAGAAAAAACCTTTACATCGTGAGATACGGAGAGTGGCCGCGGGCGTTTGGCGCGTTTTAATATTGCTGTCTGTAGCCCGGACTGTGGGGGGAGTTTCCCTTGGAGTCGCTAGGGGCTGCTTCAGCAGAAGGCAGCAACGTACTACCGTATAGCTTTACGTTCCGGGCGTTAATAAAGGCCTTCTGATGTAGTTTCTAACTAAAATGTGATATTCTGCCAATATTTTAATATCTATATTTAACTGAAAATTGAAAATTTAAGGTATCAAGAAATAATGTCTGAATTAGGAAATACTAAATGTTCGGGTAACAATAGGCTATTTTTTTCTGTTAAATTATTAAGTTTGCTTACGTATAGGCCTGCATGTTTATTTTGGCTAGTTTATAGTTTATTTAACGACGCTGCCGGTAACTCACGTGACCTAATTTGAGGAATTACTCAGAAATTTGACTCAGGTAACTGAGGAAAAGCCAGGACACACTTCGGACAATATAGTGGGTTTCCTGGTCGTGATTAGATTTTGCCACCTCCAAAATATATTAAACGCCTTATAGCTTGATTCAGCTTGACCGATATTACAGTTTTTAAATAAGTATTTATATAATTCATAATTTTTATTTCTCTACTTTGTGTACTGAAAGAGCATGCCACATATTTATGAGCATTGGTATTGGTGATGTATTTGAACTGTTTGAAGTATTTGTTATTTAATTCGAGCCTGGATACCTTGTTGTAATGACTAGGGCATGGGCCGGAAAACAGAAAATTCGTGGTTCGATTCCCATCTTGGCAAGATACGTCGTCGAAGACAGAATCAACCCCCTATTTGCGAGCTTCGGGGGATCTTTACCGTGGGTCCGGTTGTGACGCTCACCTCCGCGTCCTGCCTAAGTAAAGAATGCGTGGATCCCTAACACTAATCCCGGTTATTCCTTCACGGCATATACAGAGATAGTTTTACTGTATTAATTAAGTACAGATTCTGTACACGTTATATTTCTCGGATGATATCACAGAGGTTGGCGTAGTACCCGCGTTTGTAATTGCGTACTTACGAAAAATGTTTTCATACACAATGTGTAATTGTGCTCTTGCCGTAATCCCAGCACAAGATTTCACATTTCTCGTTCTAATGTTTCAGTAATTGTCACCCTAAAACCGAAAGCTAATGAAGAGTCGCATGCAAGTGCATTGCTATTTTACCGTCTGTAAAAATAGTTTAGACTCTAACCTACTGACGAAATCTCAGTAATTGATAAACTTAATGCACAAATTCTTGTTTTATAGTAAGTTTATTATATTCCTCTACATGTTTCGAGCACTATTGTGCTCATCGTCAGGAGGTCAAAATTGTAACATACAGCATCTGGTATCGTCACACTCTGTAGGTGGCCGACCGGTACACAGATGTACACCGGACGGCCACCTACAGAGTGTGACGATACCAGATGCTGTATAATACAATTTTGACCTTCTGATGATGAGCACAGTAGTGCTCGAAACATGTAGAAGAATATAATAAGCTTATTATAAAAAAGAATTTGTGCATTAAGTTGGTCAATTACTGAGATTATACTTAGATACACGGTCAGCAAAACATAAAAAAACTACTGACGAAGAATTAAGTCCCGCAGTTTCAGACTTGCGTAATTTTAAAAGAGTATAATAAAATGAGGAAATAATTTTATTAAACAGGCACCGAATATTTTACTTGCGGTAGTGAAAGCGCAGTGAGACGAAGGTGGCACAAGAATACTGCTGGGCGATAACACAGGTGGCTGGGCAGTTATGCTAAAATCAGGCTGTTCCAGAGTGTTGGAATGTTGTTTTCAACTGGACTCCCTAGAGCATACGTATATAGTTGACCACATCTATAATGAATTCTGACTGGCGCAAAATTCCAGCTGCGCTGGACCTTCCGGAACGTAGCTACCTTGTAGTTTTGGGAGTGTCTGTGCATAATAAAAGTTGAATATTATTCTATTTCACCGTACGTTACTTCGTGAGTCTAAAATTAGTGGAACTAGTGTCTTTTTCCTTTCAAATTTGCTAGTCTGTCAAATTGAAAATATGGCGCTGGAGCGTTATTGTGTGTAAATGGTGTAGAGAGTTTCTTGAAAATCAGTTGAGTGTTTCAAAAATAAAAAAAAAAAAAATTGAAATTTGTTTCGTCTACACACCCACGCAGATAACTTGGTGGATCCGTAAGCCTTCTTTTACCTTCAAGGTAGGTTATAAAGGGAAGTAATCAATACATTTCGATGTTCGGTTATGCACGTCATTGTGTTGTGCAGTGTTCGTTATTCTGGCGTGTAAGCTTTGGGGTTTAGTTATTGGTTATTTTTATTGACTCCTTTACGTGTGTTGATGAAGGTGCATTTAGGCTGCTTTTATAAGCCTACATCAAAGTATCCGGAGATAGAATTTTTATTAACCCTTTGAAGACCCCCTGTTAATCAAAATTACCGGAATTCAGTTCGTATCTCTTATAGTACACCGACCACAGCCATTAACATAGCAGATCTGTTGACGCTATTTAGGGAGGTAATCGGTGTTTGATATTAGAATTATATGAGACATACAAATAATCTGCGCAGAAGAGTACAGAGTTTGTCAATGTTACACCAGGTGGCAGGCCTGCTTTATGTTATCACTAACTTCAAAGAATCAGTTTAGTTACTGAGGCTTGTCATGCATTCTGTCTTTCCTTCTTGAAAAGCTTCAAGTGTTTCATCTTATCTTGGGTGGAGGTACATGTTCAAAAACCACATTATACAAGAATTCAGCTGACAGTTGTTTTAATTGTGAAAGTGACTCTTTCCGGCTTTCATTTTACAATTATTACTCACCTCAGTCCCCTTGCCTAGTACCAACGGACAATGAATATACCTCTGGGTGCTGTAATTACACAGGCCTTGTTAGAAGCTGCAGAATTGTGTACATATCTGATTGGAAGTTTGTAATTTGGTTTACATTGCATCGATATGTTATTGTTTTCACATTATTTCCAGCATATAATACCAGCAAATAATCTTCATCAAACAAAAGATGGCCAGCATGGAGGCCGCAAAGGAGTGTTAGATTTCTGAAAGTATATTTATCCGGTACCCTTTATTTCATCCATCTGTATTTTTGTGACTGTCCCCACTCAGGGACACCATAGTAAAAATCAGTCGTTAAACAATTTTATACACTTCTAATTAAGCCTGTATATTGTGTGCAAACGACAGTAACAACTCAGAATGATGCATGGACTGAAATTAACAGCAGTTTACATCGGTCAATATTCGTTATTATTCAGTACAAAACACTTGTTTATTTCTGTTTTATAACCACAGAAATGAGGAGAGAAATATGTGAAATTACGATTTGACGTGTCTTTGTTGTTCTTGAACGTGAAATTTGGCCTAATATCCGAGGTCCGATACACATGGACTGAAGACAGGCCTATGTGAAAATACGGTTGTGAGGGGAGTATTTGATACCCTTCTTTTTGTACGTGAATTAACAAGGCTTAATTTTGTGAAGTAGAAACGAAGTAAGAACTATTTTAAATAAACTTTATAGGTCTAGGTTAGCAGTTACGTACGTATCGTTCTATTATCTTTTATAAACAAATCTTACGGAATATGCATAGAGACAACTGTGTCAACACTGTAATTATGAACACATTTTAACCTTTTAACTACCTGCGTTTATGCAAACGCAGGTAGGAAAACACCCCTATTAATCTGTAATTTATTTTATATGTTCAGGCAACAGGCAGGTTGCTGCATTTGTAAGACGTTATACGTAACTTGTGTTTATTTTTCAAAAAAATTCCTTTCAGTTTATAATTTTACTTTTTTTCTGTTCAAATAATACACATAGTTTGTACACAATTTGTCCTGAAACTTAAAATACCTATTACAGTACCTTTTCATATTACACCACTAATAGATCTCCCTGAACAACTGAGGGAGGGCCACTCGACTTTTCTCGAATTCTTCACATGGCTATTACCTTCTTCACAAAGTCGATTAGTGGCCGGTAACCCGGGCCACTCTAACCTAGGTCACACAACTTCCATCTTGGTCCTGTTAAACATATATGAATGTTATCCCTCCCTCTAGCACTAGGTGTCACAAATAGACTCTTTCCGACAGACTGATTGCTATTCTGTATGCGCTGCTGATCAATCCCATGTCTTCTTGGTGACGCACGCATCTAATGTTACTTCACTGTGTCAGCATTTCTCTTATGTGAAGGGTACAAATTATGCAGGTTTTCTTCATGTAATTTTCATGTCGCGTCTTTTTTCTCAACCTCCCTTAGGTCCAGATTTGATCTCGGACCTTTGTTTCCGGACACACTGAATGCGGTTTCTTCCTCATGCGTGACATATTTTAAAACCCTTTTTTTATTAAGTATACAAAAGTGGCATTGTTTTGTATGTGCCAAATTACCGAAAGATTTGAAGAAATGCAGGCGAGTTGATTCTGTTGAGCATTTTGTACCAAGAGACATCAAAGGGATTGTTAGAGTACATGATTTCACTTTTCAAAAGAATTGCCTTTCTATACACCTAGCCTTATAAATGTAGAATTCCAGGGAGACATGAGAAATACAACAGAACGAAGGAGGAGGAATAAGGAAGGAAATAAGATTATTCAAGTGCAAATCGGAAACGTAATGAAAGGGAGAATTCCCACAGCCAAGTGAAAAAAAATTCTAATATTCAGCCCACAGTGGAAACATATTTTGTAGCTTTCACATTCTTTTCATAACCAAAGCGATTTTTAAATTGAGCCGTAACAATCTCATCCCTTTTACTCTAGCAGTCTGACTGCCACGAGCGGCTAGCACTGTGCAAATTAAATGTTCCGAAGCGTCTGAAATATTCGTTTGTAAGACGTGCGACACATTTATTGATAAAATCATTTTGAAGTTTCTGAAATACATCGATTAAATTGATCTTGCTAACCGGAATTTTTATTAATTTTCTTACACGTGAGTGGGTATTGGGTTTTGCATATATAGGCCGGACGTGTTTGCATGCCAATGTCTTAGTTCTATCAGCGACATTTTTCAAGAAATTCTCCATTCATAAACGACCAGATAGTTTGCAAGTATAAGAAACATGGCGACTTGATCTTAAACCGAGCCGGTTGATTCCTTCCCATATCTTTACCCTGTTAAACCATAACACCGGTTTAATATTACCTCTACTCATTCTGCCTCTGTATCGCTCTATGTCTTCCAACAAAATTTAACACATCCATTTCCCGTGTATTTCGTGCGAGTTACTTTTACCCTCTGTTCCTTCATTCGACGGTACTGCTGTGTTCATAAAAGCACGTAAATAACTACGGAAAAGACTTTTCCCCGGATTAGATATAAACTTCGTAATACAAGTTGGGATGTTCGCAATTTAGAACAAAGACAAGCAACGTACGTATGACGGAATATTGAGGGGCGTTCGTGCAACCATTTTTGCAGCGGAAAAGCAATAAACATTACATATTCTGTGTGTGTGTGTGTGTGTGTGTTTGTGTAGTCTTAGGTATACAGCATGAAATGCACATGCGCCATATTGCCAAATGAGGCTTGTCCGGCGCTGCAGTATTTTTCCACCTGATCTCATAAACGGCACGATTTTCGGAAAGAGCTTATTGAATATAAAATGTGTGTTTCGATTTTAATCTACGCCCTTTGTCTGAAACATTTCTCATTCCAAGAGAAACTGATCGAGGTATATCGAATATATACAATGGTCTTCATGTAAAGCAACCGTTATTCTTGTCAGGTTTTAATGAAACTTAGAGTTTTCTTGACAGATTTTCGAAAAATACTCAAATGTCATACAGTAACATCCAGTGGGAGCCGAGTTGTCTCATGGGGACTGGCGGAGGACGGACAGACAGACAGGCAGGCATGACGAAGCTACTAGTTGTTTTTCGCAATTTTGCAAACACGTGTAAAAAGCTATAAAGGCGTGTCTTAGTGTGTTCTAAATTTAAATATTTTCGTTTTCAGTATGCATGTGTGTGTGTGTGTGTGGGGTGGGGGGGGGGGGTATAAAATAATTGGTTTTTCGCAAATCCTTGGACGTAGGGTCTGTAAAAAAAAAAAAGATTTCCGTTCATAATTTGTTAGTTATTTTAACCCCCTTTTAAAAG
>Ga0123352_10020766_pt1 | contig 10469 bp, 4 predicted proteins | sample TergutLab28metaG_FD_89700 | JGI IMG/M metagenome (GOLD analysis project Ga0123352, IMG submission 89700) | Labiotermes labralis P1 segment gut microbial communities from Petit-Saut dam, French Guiana - Lab288 P1 | ecosystem: Host-associated > Arthropoda: Insects > Digestive system > Gut ... | reverse complement strand
CCCGCACAATATTGGGTGAGGAGTACAAATCATTTAGCTCCTCATTATGCAATCTCCTCCATTCCCCCGTTACCTCGTCCCTCCTAGGTCCAAATATTCTCCTCATCACCATGTTCTCAAACACCCTCAGCTTCCTTTCCTCCCGAAATGTCAGCGACCAAGCTTCACACCCATACAAAACAACAGGCAAAATTATAGTTCTATATATCTTAATCTTTACATTTTTGTATAGCAACCTGGAAGACGAAAGGTTCTGCACCGATTGATAGTAAGCATTTCCTGAATTCAATCTGCTCTTAATTTCTTCCGGAATAGAATTTTGATTTGTTAAAGTTGTTCCCAAATATTTAAACTCTTCCGCCCTCTCGAAGGTACTATTATCAGTCCTCACACTCTGAATTCGTCCTGCATTCTGATCACGAGACATGACCATATACTTAGTTTATCAGCACTTACTTCCAGTCTAATCTCCCTAGTAGCAGCTACTAAAGCTTCTGCATTTTCCTTTTAGAGTATGTATGCTTCCTCCCAGTATATTAACATCATTGGCATAAGCCAGAAGCTGATGTGTACCATTTAGTTTCAAGCCATCCTGGTTTACCTGAACCCTCGTAATGGCGTACTCTAAAGCAAAGTTGAAAAGCAGTGGTGATAGAGCGTCTCCTTGTTTCAAGCCATTCCTAATAGGCAACCTGTCAGACACATTCTTGCCTACCCAGACTCTGCTATATATTTCAGTCAGACTCTTCTTTATTAACCTTACAAGTATCCTAGGGATACCAAACTCAATGAGAGTCTTATATAAAAACTCCCCCCCCCCCCAACTTAATTTCTTGAAGTCTATAAAGAGCTGATGAACTTCTTCATTGCATTTCCATTTTTTCTCAAGTATTTGGCGACTGCAGAATATTTGGTCAATTGTCGACCTGTTGCGTCGAAAGCCACATTGATGATCCCCGATAATTTCCTTCGCATACGGAATTAACCTTGAGAGCAAGATGTTAGATAAAATTTTGTAAGTGGTTGGAAAAAATGATATGCCCCTATAATTATTACAATCTGTTTTATCCTCCTTCTTATGAATAGGTACTATGATGTGAACACGAAGTTAAGTTTTTTAAATATCGTAAACAAGGACTCGGTCGTCTCGAAACTACATATATTAGAATACTCTTAGCAAGTATCCAAGCTTATGTTTATTCCCTAGTTTACTATCGTCACCGAGCAGGCGCACATGATGTAATTTTATATGCAAAAAAATGTAATAGTTACATGTTCATCACAAAACATGTGATGTGCAGGAAATAGCATAATCAAGTGTTGCAGCATCGGTGACACCAAATAAACCGATGATATGCAACATTATACTCCCGTCATTAGCGGGTCTCGTGACTGAAGACTACAAAATAGAGAATTGGATTTACATTTACCGTCATCAGGAATGTTAATATTCATGTAATTACAGTTCTATGAATTTATAATATAACAGTACTATTATTCAAAATACTTTGACTAATGTGCTTTGTTACGTGCAAATAGCAACTCGAAAAGTCTGTGAAGAATCGTACGAATTCGTTTCTTAATAATTTCACTAATGTAGAGGAGAAAACAGAAATGATAAACAAAGGGACTCCTGTGTAGACAGCTGTATGTCTTAACATGTTTTACTGGTATAAAACGTGAAAAAAAAATTAAGAAAATGTATTTATAAGGCTTTATTTTAGTAATAACATTCTACTTGCAGCAGTGGGTTTAACCTTTTGGCGCCGGAATTATTTTTTTAAATTTTAGCACACCCTGTATATAAAATGTGAATAATACAGGAACTAAATACATTAGAATTATGAAACAAACTGCATTTTGAAGAGAAAAAAACGGAGAGTGTATACCATGTTTAAAATATTCAGTACCTATATGTGTTGAATAAATATATAAAATGCAACTTTAGAGGTTAGCGGTGCGGTACGACCACTATAGTTGACATTAGGCGCCAGAAGGTTAACATTCAACAAGACATGCAAACTATGAATAACGCAACAGTGAGTCGCGTTCATGCAGCCATGCTTGCAGTGGAAAAGCAATAAGTATTACACATTCTGCGTGCCTGTCTGTAGCCTTAGTTATCCAGAATGCAATGTCCATATTGTCGTTCGCAGCCTGTCCGGCTATACAATATTCTTCCACGTTGTTTCGTTCATGGTACGATTTTCGGAGAAAGTTATTGAACATAAAATGTGTTTCTGGTTTTCTGGGCCAATTTTCTCTTAAATATTTCTCATTTTAAGAAGAACTGAGCGAGATATGATAAAAAAATGTATATTGGTCTGCATGTAAAGTAGCCGTTATTCTTGTCAGATTTTAATTCACCTTGAAATTTCTCGACTTTTTTTTTTAATGCTCAAATATAATATTTCATGAAAATCCGTCTAGTGAAAGAAGTGTTGTTTCTTGCAGATGGACAGACATGACGAAACTACTAGTCGCTTTTCGCAATTTTGCCAACGCGCCCCAAAAATGTACATTCTGCCCACGCTGTATTTATTAAGTGTTTTGTGTTTATTCAGTAACAAACAGCAGTTTTTGCCCTATATTAATTTGAACTGACAGGTACATGAGCCGAGATGAAAAGTGTTTACTGCGGGGTGCGAAGTGGATCTTACAATACAACAGTTTACGCTTCGTCTTTAAAGGGAAAAATGGTTGATTCTGGCCTTATACCTTGCATTTTTAGGTTTACACACTTCTAACACTTCTGTAAATAGAGTACAAGGCAACCTGTTGAACACTTGACTGCTTTCTGTATCGTAATTTCGACATGATTCTGTCCATAAAAATTACAAATTGTGTATTCGTGACACAGAGCATGAAGCAGAGCAGTAATTAGCTACCTACTGCTGCTGCGTAATTATTTCATTGTAAGTTAATCATCTGCTTATTTATAGAAATCTCTGATCTAACCATATTTAAACCCAACTCACGCAGAAGAAGATATATGGGCCAAAGCGGTAGCAATTATGAGGCGACTGAAGAAAATTGTATTTTGAGGAACTTTATAATTTTGCCTCTCACCGAATATTGTTGTTGCTGATATCAAGAAGGACAAGAACAGCAGGGCATGTGATATACATGCGGGTGTGGAGGGGCGAATTCTTACAGGGTTTTGATGGTAAAGCCTAAATGTACTTGAGCACTTGGGAGACCTAGGCGTAGATGGACCTGTGTTAGAATTGATCCTAAGAACAAGATGGCAAGATGTCGACTGGAATCATCTGGCTCCGGAAAGGGACGCGTGAATAAGGTAATGGACCTTCGCGGTTCATTAAGCGCGCGGGTTTTGTTAACCGGTTTACAACCCCTTAGCTCCTCAACATCGACACTGTTACATGGGGTTCGTTAGTACTATTTTCGGCGTTTTAACGACTAATCTTACGGCTAACTTGTCATAAAGGGGGACAAAAGGTTTACCATCCGCTACCTTGCTGAATCTAATACGTAGTTAAATCTAGTGACTTGTGACGAGGATGTTAGTAAACTGGCATTGAATAAATATCAGTAATTTCCTGTAAAAGAATAACTGAAAAAGGGTTAAGATCACATCGTCTCTGTACCTAGTTATCAAGCGGCGTGCATTTGAGACATCGACAGTGGGCAAAGGTGAGAGTTTGCCTTCACGCTCCAGCCGCTTTAATACGGAATAAAATACCGCGATGTCCATTGGGTAGGAGACTAGGGGGACACCGAAGTCGATGTGGTTGCCGTAGGAAAGAGAAGGTAAAGGTAAAGGTGAAGGTAAAGATAAAACAATCCCTGTACAGGTCTGGACAGGCCCTGGTGATTCCAGGAGGTTGAGGCTCTCAGACTTCATGACATTCGGCACGTGAAAGTAGTAAGTTTGTTAGCCCTACGCACCGGCCACCTGTAAACTCAGGAAATATTCCTGTTACTCATTTCTGTTAGAGGCTAAGTCGACCCCAGTGCCAGAAGGATTATGTAAATGAAATGAAAAATTCCAATGAAACCATCGGGAATCGAACCCTTAACCAAATGGGCCACAGCGTGCTCCAGAAAAGAGAAGAATCTCTGTTAATTCCGGCAATCGAACCTCAGTCTTTCAGCCCCTTTTCAGTTACCTTACTGGCTGATGTTTTGTTTGTGATCCTTGAGTAATAGACACTTAGACTGAACATCTAGCATTTCATGTTGCCACTCATGCAGACAAGAATTAACAACTGGCATGCGAGCATTCTTGTGAAAGCCGACAACTGCAGGTAGCCTTCATTTAAGGTTTTTGTCGTTTAGTGCAAAGACCCAAAATAGTGACAGCTGTAGTGCAAGTCACGCTACGAAAAGTGGAGTGTGAATGGGGCTAGTACAACAGTACTAGTGGTACTATGTGAACGTTGTGCTCTTCTTGCTTTGCGTAGCTGAATGGGAATGCTGAGGTACTGGATGCGGAATTATGAATAACCTACTGAAGCTAATTTATTCAGTTCAGAAGATACTTGAAGATGCAAGTCTTCTGGGAGTCACATGACTAATCACCCCAGGAGAATGGAAACAGCATCAAAACTGTTGTAAGAAACACAGATATTTCATGATAAGTTAACTTATTTTGTCGCTTGCAAAGAATCTTAGGATTATTTCGTCCTTTTCCAAAATAGCCTTTCAGCATCAGATTTTAGTGAATATATTTTACATAATCAATAATTTTTTATCCAAATATTCACATTATTTACTCACTCAGTTCTTAGTTTCAAAGATCAACAAATTTCATTTTTATTGAAAATTATGTTTATTTTTTTTTTCATGAGGGGTCAGAACCTAGTGGAGCAGGGCCTCCTCATTTTCGAGGCTTCACGATCACGCTTATTTCGACACAACAAACTCAGTATGACTTCTCTCGACGAGTGATCAGCCCATCGCAGAGATCTCCACCTGACAACACACAACACCCACAAGCGACAGACATCCCAGCCCCCGACGGGACTCGAACTTGCAATCACAGCAAACCTACACCTTAGACCGTGCGGCCACTGGCATACTTCCGAAAATTGCGTGCTTCTGTAATAGTCTATATAAAATTCCTGAGTTAGTTTGTTCCATGTAGCTCTTGTAACCTATTAATCCAATTTACAACTAAATTTGACACTGTGAGTCCTTTCATTTGGAGATCGCAAGAGCTTTTGCTGCGACAAACTGCACGAACAGAGAAGAAACTTGAACATATTCATGCCCCGGGTGGAAATCGTACCTACGACCCCAGCGTTCGGATATCAAGACCATTAGACCTAAGCGTCTGAGACTGCCTGATCACTGTGATAAACTAGTAAATACATAATTCCATGTACAAGTACATAACCCTTTTAAGGACGACGTTCTTAAACAAAAATTCAGTTCGTGTCTCACAGAGAACACATTCCATGTCCATCACAAAACCAAGCAGTTAGTGCTGCACAAAGAAACAGCATTAATTGTGTCATACAGACCACCTAAGTAAACTGTGCTGCTAAAACAGATCCTGCACTAACACAGTTGGTTGAGGCACTGCGGTACATTGGAATCTTATATTTACATAATTCTTCCGGCAGCTCTATGGCCCTGGGGTCGACTCAGCCTCAAACATAATTGATTACCAGGCATACTTCCTGGGGTGTGTGTCGGGCTGACAACCTTACCACCTTCGTGTTCCGATTGTCTAGAAATCTGGATGTCCCGACATCCTGGAAATCTCAGGACCTGTCCAGGCCTGTACAGGGATTGCTTTACCTTCACTTGCAATTACCACTGAGATTTAAGCAGTAACTTGAATGGCGGTGATGAAAATAGGGATGATTTAATTCGATTATTGTTAATTAAAATGCCGAGTCAACACCCTAGTGGCCACTGATGGTTGTGATGGTGGTGATGATTATGGTGATGATGATAGTGGTGATGCCATGCACGAAGTACTAAGCAGTGACGAAGAACTGTGTGTCTGTAGGCAGACATCCAAACAGGCTAGACGCATAAAATGCGACCAAATAGAAAGAATGAAGCAACTCAGGTCCTGAGCTCTATCGCAGCAGTCGAAACGAATATTTTAATGTAAACAATAATAAACATACAGGGGTGCTGATAAGTCCTTAGCCCGATCAGGAAGGAAACAAGCTTCATTCCCTGCATTTTATGGAACTTGGAGGTTCATTACCACATTCACAAGAGTCCACCATCTCTCCTACCCTAGCCAAATTAATCCATTCCTCTGTCCACACTTTTGACAGACGCAGCTTGTTTCCTTCCTGATAGGGCTAAGGACTTATCAGCACCCCGGTAAGGGGCGTTATTTTCGTACCTCCTCTCGTACACGGTGTGACAACTAGTTACCTGAAGACGGAAGTAAATGAACTCCCAATACAAGCCTGTCGCAGACCAGGAAGTTGTCCAATATAAACCTAAAAATAGTTTCTGGTTAATATTACTTTATTAAATATATTACTGTAATCTAAACTTCAAATATGAAATAAGTACTATCTTTCTGTTATTGCAGTCAAATCGACCAAAATCTCCTCGCCTCTTGTCCAGCCTTCGTGAAGAAAAGTACGTGACGGTTTGAAACTTTCAGCGCTCGAAATAATGGGAATGCTCCTTCAACTAATTTGACCAACTTCCGCGTAGCTTACACGAGGAATTCTCTAATTATTATAAGATTTCCGCTAGGAAATGTCTTGTGTTTCTCTTAACTTGGCAGCAAGGAGTGGAGAATGGTCGCACAAATAGCAACCTAAACGTATATGTGAAGGAAGAATGTAAACTTAATTAACGTATCTAAGAACCATTTCGTTACGGGCGTAATTATGTCTGTGACACGGTACGGTCGCAATTTAACAAGACGCTTATTAGTTTACAGGCTTTTCTGAGGCAGTTAAGAAGAGTTTAATTAAAATCATAGTTTAAGCAGCCTAATGCAATGAGCGCAACTCTGAATTGTAAAGCAGTGAGAAGGTAAAATTAGTGATTTCAGCATGTTCTTTTCCTTTGTGCGTTTAACTTTTCAAAATACCAACCTGCTTACTGAGGTGACAAGAGTTTCTGATATCACGAACGAAATTTAAAATTAATGTAGACCTATATTAGAAGAAAATGTTTCAGCACTTTAGGAATCCATTTGCATCGGTGTTCTGTTCATTTTGTCCAAGCGCAAGCGAAAGCTGTCTGGACGGATATATTTTGCTTTTCTTTTTACGGTGTTCAGTTTTTGTCTACTGTGAAACCGTACACTTCATAGGCCTGTCCTTACGTTTCGTGAAAGAAAGCGATCAGGGGTGAACAAAGAAGGGTTATTATTTCATTGAACACAAGGACGATTTTAAGTGTTATTTACAGCACTAAACATATATTCGTTAGGGGAGCACACTCTATATAAATTCGCCCCCAGTATTTGTTTATAAACTCTTGATGTTACTTCCATGTTCTGTAATGCTTTCGCTCAGCTTCGGTGCACCTACAATGGAGTTAGCTGTGCTGGACTCTCGCTACATGCCGACTGCGTGTTACTTTAGGAAGTGACGCAGTCGTGCGGGATGAGGGGTGACTGCAGTTGTAGATACTGGAAGGCGTAGTGCCTGTCGTATGCACAGCTTGACTATTTTTGTGTTTGTTGTAGGATGTTGGTGTCTCGTGCCACGAAAAATGTATCGTGTTGTTATCCTATCATTTTTATTACTGTATTTTACATCAAACTCGTATTTAGAGAGTATGCTGTCTCCCTTTATCATTCTACAGTGTGTTATGACCGATTAAAATTTCCGAACATATAGTTATTAAAGAACTATTAGATAATCCAATTTCCATGCACCAGCTACACGATAAATTAAGAATAATGAATAAAGGTCGAACTACTCCACCACTGATAAATTTAATAACTCTTCATCAAACTAAGAAAGAACAATGTAATATACACGTACAAGACATTTCTGCTTCTGTCAATAAGAAAAGGTTGACTGATTAGCAGGATGTGATACAAAAACGAACTTTATTGTCGGCCTTGTTTACTGTTTTCTTACACACTTGAAGTATGCAGTAAACAGGGCTTCTCGGATTTAAATCATTTGTCAAGTGTGCAACGAAAATACGCAACATCACTGCTATCTACAGCTGAAATTACTTTGAAAACGATATAGAGATGAGCTGCTCCTCGACGCTCAACGCAGAAACGACGTCACCAGGCATAATGAACGAGTGAAGAAGAGCAGATGAAAATTACGTCGGTTTATTGATGCTGTGTGTTTTTAACTAATCAAGGATTTCCCTTCCTGAATCATGATGCGTCATACACATCTTTAAACAATATAAATTTCATGTAATTTTTAAATGTGCTGAAAAATCATGGCTCACTTCTTGAAAATTGTCTGAATTCAGCTATTTCTATTTAATTTTAATTGCAAATAATTTCTTTATTTAATAAAATTTGCTATTCCAAAATTTCAACAATTCAAAAGAAAACTTGTATTGAATACAGATATTTTCTCTTTATTTATTTACGTTATTGAGTTTTGTATATTATCATGCTGTTGAGGAGTAACAAATACCAGGTTTATTGACACTGGTAAAATGAAGTTTGTAGAATAATTTTTAAAAATTATTAACGAAAATGAGCCTAATGGTAACGATCAGCACACTCTCGTTTTATACGCATCAGACGACGCTGATATTCGGTATTGAATGTGGCTCGAATTACGAATCCCTCTATCTTTTACCTGGATCGGACATGCTGACTGCAAACATTGCATGCAATGTCATCCCTAACTTCTTAATTTTAATTTTTCAAAATAATTACTGTAACATTATGATAATTAGCATCCGCTGACAGGGTAGTTCTAGATGATAGCTGTATCAAATGGCATAAGGACGGAAATTATCCCTGTGCCAGCTTAGTTAAGCACCGCGCCAAAAGGAAATACTGACAGGCGGTGGTATCGCTTCATACAGGCTGAGCCTCAGCACTAGATGGAGGTGAGTGCTCAGCTTCATCCCTGACTCTTCTGCCTCGGTGAAAAAGCCCTCTGTGCCCATTGGAAAAATGTTATGTGTACTCCACAACCAGCCCAGACCCTGTGTGGTATAGAGAATATTACTATTCCTACGATTATCAAGTAACTGCTCTACCAGGACTTAAATTTATTACACATATCTGTGAAACATGACGATCTTCGTTTGCTATGTTATCGCGCCAGTTAACTTTTCCTTGCGATGGAATTAAACTATGAAACGCAAAGGTGGAGTTCTTGATATACACTCCATAAAGACATGTAAAGTGACTGCAGGTAGTTCTCCATTCATTCGACTCGTCAGTAGATCGGTGACAGTGGTCGACTCCCACTCCGGCCGCTATTCACCTGGAGGAAAGAACCCGTTACATCAAAAGGCTAGGACGCTCTGTAAGCCCCAGAGCCGGTATAGAGGTTTTGGAGCATAAAAATGTCATGCATTTGCCGGCTCGATCACCGGATCTGCCATTTGGTAGTCTATTCAATAAATGATACCCTACCAAGTCATATATCTGATCCAGTTCACTCTATAACAGACGCTGGGCTGTACAGCTCATTGCTCCTTCAGTCATTCTGCCTCTTTATGAATTTACTTTCATATCGATTACGTCCAACTCACGATACAAAATTTGATTTTTTTTTCCGGAATTAATGGACCCTGATCTTGACTACAGAAAAGGCTGTTCTCAGTGTGATACACAGTAATTGGCAGCTTGTCTCATGCCTTCATGTAAGTAACACTATTACATCCCTCAAACCTATGGAGTCATTAAGCAAATGCGAATTACCAGGAATCATAAAATAGGCTTATACCTTTCTCGGTATAAACGGACCTTTACGAAAGACACAAATACAATTTAAGTCTGTGGGCACCGGCCGAAAACTTTGCTAATTGTATAGTCTCCCAGCTGAGTTTTTGGAGGTATTGACACGATGCTGGTTTATTCCCCCAAAATCGCTATCAGTCACGAATCCTAAGTCATTTCCCTTGTATTCGCGAATAATCGAATAGTTAATAAACACATAATGACTTCCGCTCCACTTTGTAACTTCGAGTTTCCACAAAATGAAACAAATTCTGGAGCAGATACTTGTAACATCGCTTAAAGGTTTTGTCCATCCCTGTCTTAGATCCAGCAGAGTGGAAAGTTTAACATTGTTATCTTGCAGTTAAAATGAAACACGCTGGTACATTTATAACTTTTTCTTATTACGTTAATAACTGAAGCGCAGATAATGGTTAGGAACAGAATGAAATATTGCTTGAAGTGGGGGGAGGGAGTTCCAGAATATTGCTTGAAGTGGGGGGAGGGAGTTCCAGAATTTTACCATTACGGCCTTCCTTTTCGCCGCGGTTGTTTATGGTGTATGCCGTTTGTAGATTTTACCATTACGGCCTTCCTTTTCGCCGCGGTTGTTTATGGTGTATGCCGTTTGTAGATT
>Ga0123352_10020764_pt1 | contig 10469 bp, 10 predicted proteins | sample TergutLab28metaG_FD_89700 | JGI IMG/M metagenome (GOLD analysis project Ga0123352, IMG submission 89700) | Labiotermes labralis P1 segment gut microbial communities from Petit-Saut dam, French Guiana - Lab288 P1 | ecosystem: Host-associated > Arthropoda: Insects > Digestive system > Gut ... | reverse complement strand
GTGGCACATTTCGTGATATTAGAAATGTGTGCAGACTTTATCCTTTAAATAACCGTAGTATTCCAACACATTTTGACCGATGACAGCACAAACACTGACATAAACACTTGATATATTTGTTAACTGCACCCATTGGCAGCAGTACTGCACACAATCACACAAACAATACAGAGAACACAATGAAACAGAATACACAGAACATACATAACAATAATACATAAGCATAATAAAAATATATAAAAAATTAAACATAATCGTACAAAACATACAACCACATATATACAATGATAATAAATGGACCCAAAAGAATATGAAAGAATGTGATAAACGAAAAAAAAAACCACATAAGCAACAAACTTCATATCTCATTGTTCATAAACCGGTTTCACTTTTGAATGAAGATACTGTGTGTTTTACTGAGATTTTGGAACTGAGTTTCTAAATAATTTTTACACAAATACAAGCTCCGAAGGTATATATAATATAATATAATAGCACTACGAACAATATGCACTCTAGTAATATAGGTTTTGCACTCAATAACCTCCTGCGCGTTTCGGTCACTCACGCGGTCATCCTCAGGGAGACAACACAAAGGATAAAAATTTAAAAGATAATTATTGCAGTCACGAAACCAATCCAAGATATAAAATTAGAAAGATAAAATCTTCTTCTCTTCTCTTCTTCTTATTCTTCCACTGGCACTACAGCCCATTGTGGGCTTTGGCCTGTCGAACAATGTCCTTCCACTTTTTTTTTTATCTGTCACCAACTCTCTCCATCTTCTCACTCCCACCACTTGAAGATCTCTTTCTGCTTCCTCTTTGCACCTTTTCCTGGGTCTTTCCCTTCTTCTCGACCCTTCCACTTCTTGAGTGTAGATCTTTTTGGGCATCCTATCCTCCTCCATTCTCTCTAGGTGACCTAACCAGCTTACCCTTTGCCCTTTTATCCATTTTACTATATTTTCTCCTTTTCTCATCTCTTCTAGTTCTCGAAGAATGATAAAAATCGGAGTTTAAAATACATATGGTAAAAAGTGTGCCAATTTTGAATGGAAGGTACAAAAACTCTGCACAGAGTCTTTACTGTGGTGTTTACATATCAGTGCATTCTCTTGGTAGGTGCTTTATTGCATGAAACATTTGTGCAGAACAACGGACGCCCGTTGTCAGATAAAATAATCTTCCTGTACTAATATAATGGTGGGTGATGTCCAAGCTCCGAGTTGTGGAAGGCATACATGACGCTACGAGAGCTGATAGTATTTCAGTCTAAGGGAATTTGTTACTGTCATCATATTCGAAACACTGCGCCTGAGAATATCTCCGGCAACGGACAGTGCTTAACACTGCTGTGCAAACTTGAATTTGTTACGGTCGCAGGCTACGTACACTCCTCAGGGAAACTGTCTCCTGTTAATATTACGGAAGTTAATTTAAAATATGGAGAGCAGCTACAACACTAGCAGCGCCAGTAAACATGGTTCAAGCATATACAACCGAACAAGTTCTTGAAGCTATTCCATCGATACAGCTTCGTGTTGTGAGGTTACTCCTTGGGAATCGCGTTACATGATCAGTCGTTCTGAAATCCAGTCCGGCGGAGTGTTGTAACGAAACAAACGACCGCAACCGGAAACTCTGCGGGTTGCATCTTACCGCAAGACATCTCACACCACCACAAAATTGATGCCTCATCTCATGGTACATCTTATCTGCGTCCTCTGTGTCCTGTTTTAAATTTTGATATGCCACGAGATTAATGCTGGACGAGGTCCATCATCTGAAAACCATAGCAAGGCGTTTCGGGAGTCATATCTACTCCCGCAATGAGGTGAATGAATAACTGATATTGTTAATCTTTAATGTAAAAATATACAATGATGTGTCAGTCACACACAACAAAACTTTATTATGTTTATTATTGCATTAGGGCAACATGTTTCGATTCTTATAGAGCCATCTTCAGGCCCTTCTAAGATACAGATCAGTAAGGATCTGTATCTTAGAAGGGCCTGAAGATGGCTCTATAAGAATCGAAACATGTTGCCCTAATAAATAATAAACACAATAAAGTTTGGTTGTGTGTGACTGATACATCATTTTATATTTATACACGTGTTAAACACTTCGGGATGGCGAACATTAAATAAATCTTTAATCTTACGATCAGTGGCAACTGCTGGAATCGAGATAGGGCATTTTCAGTACTAGGTAATCGCGCTAACCGGCAGACCAATAGAGCTGTCCATTTTATTTTAATCTGCAGGTACGCTCATGATCAGTTCGACCGATCGTATGAGAAATGAAGTATTATGGAGAGTCAAGGAAGAAAGGAACATTCTAAATACAATAAAACGAAGAAGGCTGATTGGACTGGTCACACTCTGCGTAGGAACTGCCTTCTAAAACACGTTATTGAAGGACAGATGGAAGGGACGAGAAGACGGGGAAGAACACGTAAGCGGATACTGGATGACCGTACGGAAACGAGAAAATGCTAGAAATTAAAGGGGACTCATTTAATCGGAGTGTCCGGAAGCTAACGCTTTGGAAGAGACTATGGACCTGTCGCAACACAGGTTACGTGATGATGACGATGATGATGATGATCTATGTCACGCAACTAGCTTCACTAATTCACACTGATCGCCATCAAACAAAACCCTAACGCAGATTTTATGCAGCAGTCATTTTGTTTTGCACCCGCAAATAATGCCTTAACAAAAGCCGCAGAGTTTTCAAACATCTACTACCATATACACTTTCAGCACGCTACTCAAGACGACGATAGTACTGTTCCCACCCACCTCACAATTTCGTTCATTCGCCATGCTGTTATTAACTATAGTATGACACTAAAATGTACGAAATTTGGACGGCATCTAGTGACATTACATTCATATCACGTTTCGCGCAAGGCGGTCTACTGAATCACAAGTTTAAAATAGATGTGCACACGGGAAGGTGAGCTCGGAAGCATAGCTTTCGCTTTAAAGAAGGAACGTGGGCTGCAATACTGACTGATCGATAACACGCTGATTCTTACAGTCTGTGTTCGCGATCCAGTATCTGTACATTCCTTGAAGCTCTGACGTAATTATACACAGTTCACAAAGCTTGTAAAGCAATCCCTACATAGGTCTAGGCCCTGGGTGTCCAAAGAGGCTGACGCTCCCAGATTTCAAAATATCAAGGTGGTAAAGTTGTCATCCTCAGAAACATTCCCGGTAGTCACTTCTGTCACAGGCTGAGTCGACCCTTGGGCCACAGTCAATGCAAAATTCCAATGATACCATGGGGAACCGAACCCGCGACTTTCTGGCTTATAGCGCGGTGCCTCAACCAACTGTGCCCCCGCAGTACAAAGTTACCATTCTATGTATAATACAGGCACGTTACCTGTTGGGATCTTGACCCCAGGTTTCTCTCTTTCTCCCTGTAGCTGCAGGCGAATTTTTGAGACTAGGTGTTCGAGGCATAATAATTCAAAATCATCGTCTGATCTATTCACCGGTACTCAATATAACGTTTAGGGTTGATAAATAACTTAAAATGCTGCCGGGTAAGTTTTGGACAAGAAAATCGCACTTCGATCCCCGGCAGAGGCAAGATTTTTTTCTCTTCTCTAAAACGCCCAGATTTTGTCCGGAACCCACCCAAACGCCTATTACGTTAGTGCCGCAGGCTCTTTCTTCCGGATATAAAGCGGCCGGGGCATGACGCTGACCGCTCACCTCCATTTAATGCCAAGTTCAAGAACGAATGGCACTATACCTCCACTCCCCCACGTGCCTTGATGGCATTCAAGGAACAGCTTCACTCTAACGAAATTCAGAAGCATCTACTCTCGTCTATTCAGTGGATGTCACCAAAAGAGTTCGTGTGTTCCTGCATAACGCCGCTCCGATTCACAGCAAGTCAACGCGCTACTATTCTGTTCAAATGGACACAATCTGCTTTTATGACGAAAAGTTCCCGTCGTTAGTCATTTAGGCTAGGTGTTAGAAAGGAATACAAAACCTCTTATGTGTATGCATTGACAAATACGGGTAAAAAATTCTAGTTACAACTTCACCGCAAGGCCAACTTGTCGGACGGCAGGCGATCAAGACAGGAGTCCAAACCTGATTCATGGATGAGGTATTCAGTTCTTACATCATGTTTATCAGCGATACCTTACAGCCTTCGCAAGCCGCTGGACTCTTGTCAAATGTCAAGCTGTGACGACCACCGGTACTATCTACACGTTATCTCTAACATTTTCGACATGCCACTAGGTACTGTAAAGGCTATGTTCCTACACGATGTCAGCATCAAAATGTTCAGATGTGCTACCAATTTCTGTGCAAGGTATACGATCCTACACGACAGCACGCTCAAAACTTTCAACACGCTACTAAGGTCTGTAACGGCTATGCAAATGTCGGGGTAGTGCGCTGCATTATTCCCTCATAATTCTACCACGGACGCTAGTGTTCCCTACTGCGAGTAGTTAAATAATCCACATTTGCACAAAACTAGACGTTGGAACAGATGTAGCTGAGTACAGCTTCACTGTCCACTCGCTTTAACTTAGATACAAGGGCGCAGGCGCCTGCTTGAACACGCAACGTCATTCTAAGATCTAAACAATAAAAGATTAACCACATGCCGCGGTCATCACGATCTGATGACAATGACTTGATTAATTTTGGTAATTTGCGTACGCCCATGATCCATGTTCCCGTTAGCAGGCGACCCCGCAACGAGCCCCAGCGACCGTCCGCCCGTCCGCCATCCCCCCTGCATGGTCGGAGGAGGCTTTATGGTTTAATAGGGAACCAGCTACGGTCGTTTGTCAAGGCGAAGGTTGAATAAAGCTGTGAATGTGGCGCAATTAAGGTATGTCATAACACATCCTGACTTTACGATGTAATCCGTAGTATCTAGTGTTTCAATTATATGCTTACTCAGAGACACAAAACACACACACGTACCACAGCTGCTGTTACTGTGTACCTTCACCACTTATATACAGACGCTAATCTGAATAAAGCGTTTACTTCCTGACTCAGGAAACCGTGAAATCTTGGTCAGCAGAGAGACTTTGGCTAGGGGTTGGACGACCGAGAAATCGTTCGATTCCCTTCAGAGGTACGGGATATTTCTCTCATACAGTGCGTCCGGACAAACTCCGAGGTCCACCCAGACTCCTATTATAAATGGGCACAGGAGGCTTTTTTCTCCAGCGCATATAGAAAGACCCACCCACTACCAGCAAGTAAGTGCAGTCACAGCTCTGCTCTCATGTGCCTTCAAGGCCTGCACGAGGACAATCCTGCCTTCTTCAGTGCCTACCTACAAAACATATCCATTAGGCTGCGATGTTCATGACGCTAATGGCGTTCAGGGAAACCATCGCCATTTATTCTGAGAACCAGTCTATGTGATTACCACTACCCATTACGGTTTATCACAACGTCTAGGTTGCACAATCGCGGCAATATAACAGTATCTGTCAGATAAACGTGTATTTAACGACGCTCAGATATTCCAAGATTGTACAGCGTCGAATGGTAGTTTGGTCTTAAAATTAGCAAACATGGAAATCTTATGGGTGGAAACGGCCATCGCGTCATTTCAGTTACTATGCCGTTACTGGCTTGAAGAGACTGAGGAAATTCATGACAGGTCTCAGTAAGGACAGCTGGTCTCCGACCCGAGATATGAACAACGGACCTCCCGAATGCAAACACGCTGACAGCGATATTAGGTGGAAAATGATCATGGATGATAAGTATGTGTAGGTATGGATATGAATGGAGGCGACCGTGATCTACTTCAAGATACGTGGACACACAGTGAAGACAAGATGTGAAAACCCTCAGCCACAACAGCCGTTACCATCCCGGAATTCGAAAGTTGTCTCCTGAATACAAGTACATAGGGCAGTTTAATATATAGTTGCACGGTTGACAATGTTCGTTTGTAAATTACAGAAATTACGTACTGTTTGCGATTCCAATATATGTTGCGAAGCACGACTGCCTCACGGCGGCCTCGCATTCCTGCGTTTCACTGAGAGGCCTAACACAAACATATTAATGGTTTAAAACACAAATACTGAATACACAACACAAACAGTTTTCAGTACATTCACACTAAAAATACATTTCATCATTCTCCCGCCGTCATGGACATTCCCGGCCTTAAAATATTTGTGCACAACAAAGCTAGCATATTTGAGAATCTAAATTGACCAAATGTGATCAGTCAGAATACACATTAGATTTAGAAACCCGAAAAATGGGAGGTCTTCTGACCTTTACCGCCACAGTAGAGAAAAGGAGGAGTGTATTATGTTTTCACAACCAACTCTTTAATTACGCATTTGCGTACGGCTAAGTAACATTATAACTTGTCTAAACACTTGGCCTCCTTCTGTACACACAAAAGATTACAATGTATCTAACAGGAAAGACAACAGTTCCTTCTATAGTTCCACGCACTTTATTTTTCAAGTTCCCGTAAATCTTTATTCGACACCTTGTTTAGCGGCAAGTTCACTCCAAAGGCATATTTTTCCGTAGAGTCTACCGCGATTTACGCCTCCACATTTTCTAGACTGCTGATCTCCCAGAAGAAAGTAATGATGCATCAGCTATTCCACTGTGAAGCAGTAAGCACTGTGCCGTAGCTTTATTCTCTGCAACGCTGCATAAATACTGTAAGTTTTATTTTATTTCATTTTTTCCATCCTGTTGCTCATTAAAGCTGCTTGTCGTGAGTCACCATTCAGCCAATGCCGGTGGCCGCGCGGTCTAAAGGTGGGTCCACACTTGTAACGTTACCGCGTAACGTAACACCGTAACGTGACAGTGTGAACGGGGCTCGTGACCGCGTAACCAACTTTTGATACGTTACGCGGTAACGTTACAAGTATGGACCCACCTTAAGGAGTGGATCTACGGCCACTTGACTGCTGGGATCGTGGGTTCTAATCCTGCTGAGTGAATGGAAGTTTGTCTCTTGTGTTTGTTGTGTGTGGTGTAGGTAGAGGCCTCCGCGACGGGCTGATCACTCGTTCAGAGGAGTCCAACCGGGTGTGTGCGCCTAAATGTGTGTGTGATCTAGAAACCGAATGACTCGGCCTAAGCTACGCCCGCGTTGGGCTGGTGCGCCAGAGAAGAATAGGTCACCCATCTACCCATCGAAACAATCCATTCCCTAGTCATGCCCGACATAGGAACTTTTACTGTTCTTAGAACTGGAAACCACCAGTGGGCAAAACACGATGTCAGAATGCCACCAGGTGGCAAAACAACCCTAAAAACACAGAAGTACAAAAAGTGTCCACAACTGAATTACAAGTAGTATTTATTTTTAAAAAATCGGTCAGACGTCTCATCTACAACGCGCCAAAAACAGTGCCGTAAATATGAGGCACAGGTCCGTCTATTATGATCCGTCGGCCCTTCAGTGCAAGGCTCTAAACTCACAAAAAGCCAACAGATTATAGCTTCCGGACTCCGACTGTGTCACGACCGTGTGCTACACCACCAACTGCCTCCCTGTACATACTACCCAAGCCTGAATGTATTTATGTCAACAGTTTTACACCGTTCCCCTATGCACGCTACTATGACTTCGTGCATTACCCAAAACGTCCAACTCTGAGGATGGTTACTTCAAAACTTCGATACACTTATACCAAACAACATGCCGTCGGATCCCATACTATTAACAGTGACAGCCATGCGAACCTCAAATCTCACACATATTTCTCGCACAGCATCCTACGATTCTGCAAATAAGAGCACATTCGCTTCTAATAGAAGTGTTTCATACGCAGCTACTAACTTCAGATACACTGTGCACTTTCCACACGTGTTTTGTACGATAAAGAATGTAGGCTAAGAAAACGCTGCAGACATTTAGAGGTTACTTACTCCTGCAGTGGCCATGACACGTTTACTACAATTGTCTGTATCAGCAGTGTGAAATCGTTTCACTATATGCGCTATATTTCAACACGAAAAGCTAGCCGGTAGTCAATTTTAAAGTGTTAGAACCGAAAGCTGTAAATTGCCGTTATTCTAGTTCTAATTAGTCCACTTGGTATTGAGGATGGTGAAATCAAGAACGTTACAGCAGGAAAGTAACATTAACCCTTGAAAGTATAGTGGGCAGTTTAATCTTAGTGATTAACCATCTTCATGCATCTGGTATCATCACACCTACAGGTGTGATGATACCAGATGCTGTATAACACAATTTTGACCCCCTGATGATGAGCACATAGTGCTCGAAACATGTAGAAGCATATAATAAACTTATTATAAAACAAGAATTCGTGCATTAAGTTGGTTAATTCGTAAGATTAAACTGAGACGCACGGTCAGCAAAACATAAAAAAGTGGTCAGTTTGTTAACCAACCAGTTTCAATATTAGAAACTGCATTCTTTCCCCACCCCCACACTGCATTTATCTGTTCGGTACATTGTGTTCTCTGTGAAGTAAAAACTGGAACTTTATTTATAATGTAGATTAATTTTAGTCTCCAAAGAGTTAGATATTGGACGACAGTTTCTGTGGGTCAGAAATGGAAGAACCGACATAGAGTCGAGATACCGTTGTGTTTTGGTAAAAGCGGTGCTGTGCCCTCGGGTTGGTTTTCCGCCCCCAAGCTACTTAATCATATGTGTATTCAAATTAATTAAAATTCATTAAATTCATTATCATATACGTCATATTTAAACCTCTCATCAATCTGTGACATCCCGGCGCTATCACTAAGTCACAGGCGTCCATTTTGATGCAGCTGAGAGCAACTCTTAAATTCACTTAGTCAACGTTCGAACGTAGGTTTTATTGCACGTGTCTAGTATTTAAAACAGCCGTTCGCGAACGGGCCTGCAGGTGCAAATGCTTTTAAAAAAAATCCCTAAACTGTATTATCACTTCGCAGTGCGACGCGAAGCTAAGGGCACATAATTGAAGTAAAAAAGGCAAAGTGTTCCCGTTACAGGTCCGGTGTGGCCCAGAGGGTGGGTAGAGGTATAGCTCTACTCTTCCATGACAGTGGCACTAGAAGGGGGTGAGTGGTCAGCAGCACGCCCCGGCCGCACTTTACCCCGGGAAAGACCCGGTACCCATTTTACATGAGGCTGGGTGGGCCCCACGGCCGGTCTGGACGGGCGGAAAATCTCGTCCTAACCGGGATTCGATCCCGGACCGTCCAGCCCGTAGTCAGTCGCTATACCAACTGAGCTACCGGGCCCACAAGAAAACAATTAATTTCAGTACATCAAGAGAGGGAACGGAGGTGGATGACAGTCATCGTAGTGATCTGACGACAGGCTGGATGACCGAGGACACGAAGTTTGATTCCTGGCATTGCATAAGGAGCGACTCTAGGGCAGTGTTTTCAGGTTTAGTGAGACCGCGGCCCGGTAAATCCTTTTTTCATAAGACAAGTGCCCGGTCCAAAAAAATTTACTCGTAAATACCTTTCCATTTTTTAAGTTCATACATTAAACTAACATAAATATTAATCATTAATTATGGCATAATAATAAAGAGTATTAGTACACTTATGTATACGGGGTGGCATGTTGACAAATATAAAATTACATTTAAATTAGTTATCAATCACTGGACTAACGAAATCTTGTAGTATATTTTAGTTTCCTCAGGCCAACATCTGGGTCTGAGTTTTTCGACACATACACGAATATTTTTCTCCTCAGAATATTTCCACTACAAAACATTTATTCACGAAAATTGCTTAGAAAACTAAAATGACAAATTCCAGGACAACCTCTCGCGGCCCTATAAAATTGATGCTGGGGCCCGGTACCGGGCCGCGGTCCGGCGGTTGAGAAACACTGCTCTAGGGCACCACCGAGCCCCCTGTCGACTGTGTACAGGCGGCTTCCTCGGAAATAGGCGGTCCAGTCGTGAAACTCACGGCACACCTAGTGCCAAGGTTAAGAATGAATGGAGCTATACTCCCACTCCCGCACACGCCTTCACTACGTGTTGCGCAATGAACCACAGGGGCAGAATGACTTTTAATCAGGACTCTATTTTTAAACAGAACCATTAATAGCTTCGCGAATCAAAAATTTACAATCCGCCTAAGCTGCAAATGTATGTTATACTGTGCGTTTTAAAATACCACGCCTCTGCAATTAATCTTTTAAAGCCTAGCTGTTATTTCACGTATCACCGGGTTTAACATTCAAAAATTCTACATGGTGCTAACAAGGCGTTTAAGTGTTCTGTATGGACTTTTACCTTGTACAGCATTAACAGGCTACAAAACGGAAGGTCGCTGGTTCGATCCCAGCTGGTGTCACTGGAATTTTTCGTTGACATAAAATCCTTCCGATCGCACTATGGCCCTGCGGTCGACTCAGCCTCTAACAGAAATGAGTACCAGGAGTATTTCCTGGGGGTAAAGGCGGCCGGTGCGTAAGGCT
>Ga0123352_10020763_pt1 | contig 10470 bp, 2 predicted proteins | sample TergutLab28metaG_FD_89700 | JGI IMG/M metagenome (GOLD analysis project Ga0123352, IMG submission 89700) | Labiotermes labralis P1 segment gut microbial communities from Petit-Saut dam, French Guiana - Lab288 P1 | ecosystem: Host-associated > Arthropoda: Insects > Digestive system > Gut ... | reverse complement strand
GTTTTTTTCTCTTCAAAATGCAGTTTGTTTCATAATTCTAACGTATTTGGTTCCTGTATTATTCACATTTTATATACAGGGTGTGCTAAAATTAAAAAAATAATTCTGGTGCCAAAAGGTTAAGGACACAGTATCAGTGTGGGAGATCTGATTCCTACCATTTAACACAACTGAAAGATGAAGTATACAGCACAGTAAGAGACAACACTCCTGGCATTCATTCAATTCAAACAGTATTCACAACTGCAAAAGAAATTCATCTTTCATTCATCCTTCCATGGGCAGGGTTTTTCATTAAAAGGAAAACATCCAAGGTCCAGTATTAACACTTCAAAGAACTGCGGTTATTAAACACATCACCTGCAATTTTTTTCACATAGTGTATGTACATGTGTCATCAGAAATCCAAATAAATGACAATTATGTCCCTAAACAGCTTCATGGATTGTCTTTGCAACAGAGTGACGTTGCTTTCTGTGTCACAATGAACTGACTTTTTAAATTACATTTACATTGCTTCCAACCTTTGAAGCACAAACAGCATGTTATAAGAAGTAATAAATATGGCGTTTCTCACAGGTTACAGCGAACATATCACTTAAATTTCTTTATCTTAGCACATATGAAACCTTCTTTACTTACTTGAAGGTTCCATTCTTTAAACCTTCATGTTAACTTTTACTTTGTCATAATTCAACCGACTGCACACACACACACACATTTATTTTTATACAGTATAAACGTGTGTGTACTGTTTATCCTACAACTGTCTTCTGAGATACTAAGCAAAGTGCAGTTGTGTTAAAACCTTCAAAATAACTGTGGGTACAGTAAATTTCAACATAAAAAAATATTTTTATGATGCACAGAAAAAAAAAAAAATGGTTTATGCAAAAGTACATGTAAGGCTGCATTTACATAACTGTGGCTTGCATAACCTTATGGGTCCCTGTACAATATTGCAGTTCTCTCTCTCTATTATGGACCAAATGAGAGGTGCAAGAACATTTTAAATAAAACAATTAGTTCCCTGCAACATGAGAAACATGCCATAGCGAGATGCTGAGACCTACCTACTGATCATAATGGGTTAAGATATGTACAAAAATAAATAAATGAAACAAGGGAGCATTCAATATGCATGTACTCCACATAAATATTCTATACTCCAGTATTTCCATGGCAGACTTCGCAGTGAACACAAAATTTAACAGACAATACACTATTCCCTCAATGCTTTATACATATGTAGGAACAATGTAACTTTTTTACCACACCAGTTAAGTTCTCACAAAATTTAATGATGATGAAAATGTCACAGCACTCCATTATGTTCTTGAAATTTTCTTACGACATTTATTTATCAAAATCAACATTCTTTCTAAATATTTGTGAGATCATTGCAGACAATATATTCTGAAGACATGATGATCAGAAAGCAACAAAATCTTGGAATCAAAATAATTCCTACGTGTCTGTTAGTGCAGGAGAGACACTGTAATTTTTATTCTGCAGTTGAATGTCAGGGAAACAAAATTTGAACTAATAACCTTTAATTTTAGATATAACTACAAATTTCTAGAAGTGTCAATATGTTTGCAGTCTCATCTTTTGTCTCTCAATGCCAATTTTCTCTTTCTGTTTGTATGTTAGGAGAATCTCAACATAAAGAGTTCTCTCTTCTTCCATGCATGCCAATAGGGGCTGTAAGAGATTGAACATGCAACAGGTAAGCCTCAATGTGGCAGTTTTCTTCATTTTTTTTTTGTGTGCTGTTCATGACTCAATGAGTTTAGAGAAGTTAGGGAAATGAAGCAAAGGATAAAACTGGCTCCCATTCCAGAGTTGCAAAGCTGAGCTCCAAACAGTAATGCCAGAGCAGCATCATCCTATGATTTAAATTTGAAATGTGGGACATGTAGAATGATGGATAACAATTAATATAGTTCAAATGAGCATCACTTCCAAAATACTTCTTTAAATGTTATGTCACAAATCATGGTTTCCTAAGTATGAGTATTTGCTTTGCAACGCTTGCTGCAATCCAGGATCTGCTCGACTGTTATTGCACAGCCTCAACTTTCTTCTGTGTGCCTCCAATTACTGAATCCCACCATTATGTGGCAGACAAATTCTCTTATACACCTGTTACCAGACAGTACACTTGTTGGCCAGCACTCAACTTCTCCAAACGGTGTTACCATTTGACAAATTTTAACATACTTTTCTTCCTACACACTGACACTTTCAGTAGCATTACTGCAGTCACTGACCACCATATATTCACTGTCATAAATCAAAATTACATTCTGAATCTTCTCACCACCCTTCTAACAAAATACAACTGAATATTGTTATACAAAATACACTTCTATGTTTAAAACAAAAAGTTTCTTAGTTTACAGTGCACACACAACAGCATTTTTATGTCAGCCTATTGTGATTTTATAAAGGAAGTAAATTCCTCAGACCTGCAATATCTTTGCCTCTCTATCACCATTTCTGGTTTTTAGTCAACATAAGAACAGCAACAAACTTCAGAACAGCATAATGCCTTTTTTCCCAATCCCAACCTTTCACACGGTAATTACCTTCAATTTGTGTGGTCATTCCACAAACTTGAGCATTTTGCCTGTATTAATAACATTAACAGTGGGGCCTAATAAAACTATGTTACGTCCAAACAGCAGACCACAAAACCTAAATGTATTCAAGATTCCAGTTTTCAAGCTCAAATAAATCAGTATGTACTGTCACAGATATGCACATTTCATTTTACCATCTTGAATGTACAGACAGCAAATAAATTACAAACAAGATGATTATGTCAATAATGTATACATAGGCTTATATACTTTTAGCATGAACCTTAAATTTTAGCAGCCTAAACATTCAACAGACTTTTATTTTAAAGGTTACTTTAATTTCAATGAGAAGTTCTTTCTTTAGAACATCTTCTTTCAGAGATTATCATGTGAATAGTTTTCTGATATATAAAAATTCATTTGTTCAATACTAGTAATGGGTAATCCATTAACAAACAATAACCACAATGATAGCAAACCTCATATTCTTCCACAAAATACAACTTTGTGATTCACCAAATTCAGTGAAGAATAAGCCTTATTTCTGGAAAATAGTCGATTTTCTTTGACACTATGCAAACACAAACCAATCAGAACTACAGTTATATCAGCGGTCAGTATAAGATTACAATCAGCCAAACACACAAAGCCTTCTTCTCAGAAGATTCAAGACTAATGTGTTAATAGTACAATAGTACACACTGTCAGAGTTTTGGAGAGATACCTCCTACATATGTAAAGAGAACTTGAGGGAACTGTTGAGATAGCTCTGACATAGCATAACCAAAGGCACATTTAGCAAAGGCTACCTGAGCTTTCAAACTGCCACTTTTATGTGAGCCTTTGACAAACCTGTTGCTTTTAACATAAAGCTGTTTGGCAAAAAGAAAATACCCTGACTACGCACAAATCACTAATGTTATACACCACTTGGAACTCAAATATCCATCAAAATACATCCTCACACCTTACCCTGATCAGAGCAGAAATAACAGGAAAACATATGGGTCTCTCCATATTCCATGACTTTGAAATGAATTCAAACAATACAAGGCATCCTTCAGTACAACTAATTACATCATGAAATGGAGCTACGCTTAACATCACTTTCTAGTAACAAAATTACTTAATACTTATACACATTACAAAGCCTGAAGGAATGAAACTTTATAAAATATAACAAAGCATAATATTAACAAATTTATGTTGTTCATTTTTGAAGTCCTGTGTCTATACAAAACTACATGAGGTCACAACTGCAATTTCAAGCCATTAATGGATATGTATAAATATCAAAGAAAGAAGCGACACATAACAAATAAAAGAGAAGTACATGAACTCGAAGTAAGTGTGGAACAAAGTCTTCACTGACCTGAAATGTTGAACTAATTGTGGTGTGCTCTGCCATGCTGAAGAAAAAATTCTATTTATGAGGACTGCCAAAAAAACAAACGTATTTAGTATGTCAATAACATCAACATCTAAGTGAACAGACAAAATAATTAATCGTAGGAAGGTGGAGAACAGAAAAAAGTTCAGCTGATTCAGTTACACAATAAAAAGAACACATACAAGATGTGGTAAAATATAAATATAATTTAACAATACGCTTAAGGTTGAAAGAAGAAAAATTATTTAACAATACTTAATACTCAAGATGGTGCAACAGTATGTTGGTTCTTGTCTGAGCCAGTATCACATCCACTCCAATTTCACAACCACTGTCTATCTCAAAAACACAGAAATATGCCTCAGGTCTGTATTCTTACTCAGTTGGCACATTCCTCAGAATTATATCTTAAACCTCACTACATTGTTAATCTATTACAACATAAGGCAATATATGTAAAAATTCTCCCTGATAGGACCTCTTTGATACGACCTCATGCCACTCACAGAAACCATCACTGTCTTCATAACTTGCACCTTCATTCACATTGCCATTCAGATTTTCTATATGCTGGGTATGTAACTTCTCTATAAGTTCCTCTGTCACTTCCTTCACATCAGGAGCTTCAGTCATGGAGTCATCCCAGCATATTGCATCTACATCAACAGGAGGAAGCTGGACAAGAATATCTTCCACAGTTCGATCCTGAACATTCATCACTATAGCACTGGCACTTTGCGAGTCTTTAGAAGATGAGGATTGCTGCAGAATGTCCTTTGACAGTTTTGATAATGAAGACACTTCAGCTGGAGATGAATTGCAATTGTCACCACCACTACTGCCAGGAAGATCCCCCAAATGTTTTTGTAACCTTAAATCTTCCATTTCTGTAAGAGGTACAATGGAAGGATCATCTTGAATGGGATGAAGCTCTGACTGTGACTGAAGGAACTTCGCAATATGTTCAGTTTTGTTCCTTGATATTTCTAAGGCATCAGTAGGGGTTCCCCGACTCATAAGAATGCACTTTGCAAGACTAGGTTTACTTTCAAATGAAGGTACATTTATGTTAGGTAATTTATCTTCAGGAAGCATTCCACTAGCACTGCCAGTCTTGGCCTGTACACTAGCAACCAGTTCCTGTGTTGTTTTCACTTTAGGTGTCCGTGCTTTTGATGCTATTTTCTCCTTCAGAATATCACCCACAGATGTGGCCTGTGTAACAGAAGCACTAGCAGACACACGCCTTGACTTTATGGGTTTTTTCCGACGTGTTTTAGGGGTAGGAATAAGAGTGGCATTGGAGCCAGATACAGTACCAGCTGAACATGCAGCAGCAGTGCCTGTAGGGGAATCAATCAAAAGAGCAGAAGCAGCAGCACTGTCAGTAGTTGTAGTACTATGTGTAGAAGTTGTAGTGTCAGTAACAATAAATGTTGAACAAATACTAGGCTGTGTGAAAGGACCTAAAGTGGCTGTGGTTGAAGATGTAAGAGTAGTGGCCATAGTTGTTGTTGTGGCTGTAGTTGTAGTTGTTGTAACAGCTGCAGAAGTTATCTCAAACACCAAATCCACCATAGGCACTTTGTTGTGTGTTGAAATTACCTCACAGCTACTGGAGCCCTGGCTGAAACCACTTATGCTGTCTCGACTACCATCACCATGGATATCAGGTTGTGATGGCATACAAGCCTTCATAACATCAAACCCCTTTACTACTTGACCATTTGGCCGACTGACTTTTTTGGTTGGGAAATCCTCTGGAGATGGAGACTCTTTCCGTAGTCTCTTATTCGATGCATGTGTTCTGGGTACAGAGTCCAAATTTACTAGGATGCTAGGATGAAACTGGTGTCCCAGAAGATCAGCATTTGATGAACTGCTACGAAATTTCATCTGAGAGGTTAGTGGATGTGATTTTGGACTGGAATTTGAATTTGATATGGAGGAAGACTCTTTGAAATGAAGACTGGGGCTCACATGTCGGTCACCCATAGAAAAGGATTTCACCGGAGTGAAGGTATAACCTGGAATGAAATTACTTGTTGCATCCACACCTGCAGCAGAAGTAGGTGAGTAACACCTACCTGTACTGCTGCCAAACTGTGGGAGAGCAGGACTTACATTTGAACGAAGCCCTGGACTTACTTGATGCAACAAGACATTTGTCCCATTTGTATGATGTATTGTCGAGGGAATGTGAGGACACACTGCTGAACCCCCAGCCGTGTTGTTCTCCTGTATCATGACACGCCATCTTCGTACCAGATCCTTTGCCCGCCTTGCCAGCAGTTCATTGGTTGTCCTGCGACGCAGCTCATTGACGTATTTTCCCAGGCGAGTAGTCTAAAGATGACAATACTGTTTTAGTTTACACTTTTAAAATAATGGAAATGGACTGTGTGAAGCAAACCTGCAATACAAGATACATAACACAATTGTGCCACATCACAAGACGTGCAACTACTCCTTACACTTTTAAATGAAAACTAACCTCAAGTGCTTCCTTTGTAATGACAGTTCTTTCCAAGATGGCAATGATCTCAACCACTGTAGCCATGTCCACAACCTGTGAAAGTGATAAAACAGTAAAGAAATGTTGGTTAATGTCTAATTAATTTGTAATAAATTCATTGCTCTCTCTCTCAACTATCTCACAATTAAAATAGCATGGCAATATCCCAAATACTTGGTGTGATCGAGTCATTACCATATTGGCGATTCAGCTTTCATAGTTCACCAAGAAGTAAGTGAAATGAAGTACAGTTACACAGGGTAGTGACCCTTGAGAAAATTAAAAGAAGGTAAAAATTTCACCTCTTGCATTTGTACTTCAAAATTATTAAAAAAAAAAAAAAAAAAAAACATTAAACTGAACAGTATTTTTACCAGGCAATGGATTCTGTTCACTTAGAGATTACAGAAAGATTCAGCAATGCATTACAAAAATGTCAGTCTATAGCAACTCTTAGTCAGAAGATAAATTTCTCTGAGAAAAAGAAATGTTGGTAGACTGGACAGAAACTGATCATGTCAGCAGTGAGAATCGGAATAAGCTCTAAGATCTGAACATTGACAGTACAGAATAAAAGATTATTCTTGTCCTAGAATTATACAAAATGGGAAAATGAAACTCCTGCCAGGAGCTTATTCACTCTATTTGAAACCATTACGCCAAATAACTGCATTAATTCGTACATTACATCTCAGTATAATGAGTACACTAACAAGGGACTGCACTGGACATTACATCCCAGTATAATGAGTACACTAACAAGGGACTGCATTGGACTGTGTTAATACGAAGACCAATTCATTATGTTCACCAAAGGGTTAAAATTGTTCTTGATGAAAAAGTAAAGAATATAATTGGATAAGACAACCTGGTTACCAACCCAAGATTCGGGCCCACAGATGCTGAAGGCCCAGCTATCTTACTGAACATGAATCTACAGTGCCTATGCCCAAAGGATTGTCAAAGAGTACATGGTATGCTTAAACCTAAAATAAATGGTTTCACAAACACACTGAACCTTGCAACACCAATAGCAAATTACAATTAATTTTTCACACTGGTTTAGCATCTTTCACCAATTCAATGACATATTTCAGATCAGTGAAATCACAACTTTGTTCCATGAGATTTGCAAGAGTTAACACGTGTATCTGCAACCACCAAAGGAAAGTGTTGTCTTTGTACTATATATGAAACATACAATTGCCCTTACAAAAGCATGTTAGCATTTGTGTCTGGAAAAGTGTATCCACAGCATCTAACCAGGAAGAGTTACCAAAACCTTCCAAGACTACTTTTCTTCTGGACTTTTGTCATCAGCTAGCATTTGAAAACTACTAAAACATGTCTCAGAAAGGGGATCTCTGTCCATCATCAGACAAAAAAAGGGAGGCACCTACTCTGTTGGGACCATTAGGCTTACTAATCTGAATCTCTATGATGTGTTACAGTATCACATTATACTACAAAGCCTCACATAGCACCTGGTTGTGTGCACAACGAAGCTTGCTTTCTGCTTTCCAAGCAAACAAGGAATCCATGAAGTGTGCTAGTCAAAGGGAACATATTTCATGGCCAAAAGATTTACATACAAGAAAAATTAAATGTTTTATTACACTGAATTTCATAGTATCTTTTCAAAGCTTTGCCTTTTGACACTGAAGCAAAGATTATGAGGCAAAGAAGTGGCTTACATTCCAGTTCACTCATGTGTATTAAATACTGTATTTGTAGTGAGTCATAAATGTCTGATTTGCACTAAGTCTAGCAGCCAATCACTGGCTCTTAGAAGGTGTGCATTTCACCAATCAGGTCACACACCACATTTCCTTGCAGAATAACTTTTATTATTCCACTTATACAAATCATATAACATAGGAAAAAATCAGATCAAAGAATTTTAAATTATCACAGCTTCAAAAGTGCTGTATAAATTGTGCTGGTAATTTGATTTGGTTCACTGATCAACCTAGTAGGTGACATGGATGATTACAGAAGATAAAAATGGAAAACACACAAAATGACCAAGCTATGCTGCAGGGCACTGTCAATTTATCTTACTCATAAAATTTAACACTGACAAACCTCATAGAGAGATGGGGTAGGGGAGTAAAATCTGAGCACAGATATAGCATTTTAAAAGAAAGTGGTACCTAAAATTTGTTAAGAGGGTCAGAAGAGGAAGAACCATAACAGTATGGTCATGTAATAAAAAGGATACTGTGAACTGCATTAAAACTAAATTTTGAAGAGACGTATGGGACACTCCAGAACAAGAATGCTCAGCCAAGCACTTGGGAACAAGAACATGCAGCAAAAATCAGAATGACAACACAGCTGGGCAGACAGATGAAATTGGAAACTTTTGTCCACTGACCCATAAAAACCGGAAAAATGACGAGAAAACTGCTGCAATTAGTGGTGATATTTAATGTGCAATCTCTGATGTAAACATGCAGATCAACAGGCAAGCATGGATTGTGGACAGGAATCAGTTATATCACTAAACATACTGACAAATTAAAAGATCTATTAACCTTCACCAACTAGGAATATTGGACTATAAATCTTTAAATCAACCACTACTGTTGTGCACTCAGCAAGCACTTCAGGTTAAGGATCAGTACTTAAAACAGTGCCATCTTTTGTCCATGCACAAATACTATTAAAAGAGCATAACAATGACAATAAAAGTTACATGCAGGTGAAACAGACGTGTTGCAAGATTTGAGGTTCTCACAGTTGTGTTGCAGAAGATCCATGTCTTCCGAGATGTTACGTTGTGCCATTTGGGCCACAGTTCCAAACACGATATAATATCTGTGAAGACCTGCAGAGATTTATCTACATATGATGACCACAGGGACCGAGAAGTTGAATTGGATGAGCAAGATGAAAATTGGTTTAGGTGATAATGCTATTTCTACTACATCTAACATGAAAGCTATGGCTTTCTCTAGTCAAAATCACATTCACTGTGAACTGGTGACAGGTAATGAAATCACTGAATAAATTCACAACTTTAAGCCTTAGACACCAGAATTAATGCCAGGTGGGGCCTGCAGATGACAGGAAATCAAATTAGGACTGCAGAAAGAGGCAACAATTGGCCACTGGCAACAGCTGACAGTTGGTATTTTGAGCATCACACTGCACGATACCAAATGGTGGTGCTGGCACAAAAGGGTTAATTACTTAAGGTACAGTGTCTTTTATTGCTGTGAAGATAATGGCAACTAATGTCAAGAAAAGTGGATTTCAGACAATGTGTACAAGCACCCGAAGAACACGTAAATTAAAAGCACTAAAAAGAACACATAGAATAATGAATGTTCCAACTTTCAAAGCTCTGGGTGTGAAAAGCAGTCATGATACAAAACTGACAGATGGAAAATAACAGCAGCAATACCAGTATCTGACGATAATTAAATACATATCACCTTCACACAAAACTGAACACAATAAACAAAATTGGCACAAATATATCTTAGATATGAGAATCAACTTACATACGTATGTCCACAATATAAACCTACAGGTCAACAAAACGTAGGATGTCTTATACAGAGATCAATTTCCTTTGAAGACAGAAAACACCAAAAAGGCATCAACCCTTGAAAATAAGGATGATTCTTTCAGCTACATACATTTTGTAGTCCCAAGTGTTGAGGTGATTTCTGAATCATGAATTAGATAGCACATACAAAGAACTGCTCAAAATCTCATCTTAATATCCCAGCAAACTACCAGCAACCTCAAGCAGGATACGTGGGATAAAACTCATACCTCGACAAGCTAAAAAGTCATAAATCGCCAGGTATTGATCAAATACCGGCAGAACTGATAAAAGCAGGGGTGTAGAACAATTTGCTTGGAGATTCATAAACTTATTACTTCTATTTGGAAGAAGGAGAAACTGCCTGAAGAGTGGAAGGAGTCGATCATAGTACCTATTCATAAGAAGGGGGATAAAACAGATT
>Ga0123352_10020760_pt1 | contig 10471 bp, 7 predicted proteins | sample TergutLab28metaG_FD_89700 | JGI IMG/M metagenome (GOLD analysis project Ga0123352, IMG submission 89700) | Labiotermes labralis P1 segment gut microbial communities from Petit-Saut dam, French Guiana - Lab288 P1 | ecosystem: Host-associated > Arthropoda: Insects > Digestive system > Gut ... | reverse complement strand
TTTAAAACTATTGAAGAAAAAAATCAAAGAAATTTATTTTTGTTGTTGGGTGGGTTTTTTTTTCAATTGGTTGCATTATTAGACCCCCCCCCCCCCCCCATCAGGCATAATTCGACATAACCGCATGCATACGTGTCATTTCACATGGGCAGTGTAATTTCTCTTTATTTTTTCCACAGGCCAAATTTTGAAGTATGATATTGACATAACGTTTCACATAATTAGCACTGTTCCACTTTCTTGTACGTTCAGGCACTCTTCCACAGTATCACATGGACAAGCAGTTTGCTGATCGTCGGTACAAAGTGCAGAGTGCACGTACTTACTTCTACTTGAATGAGGCACAGTGTGAACGCAACTTTGAGATCTTCCACCAGTGTCTGGAAGCTGTATCAGGTTAGAGCAAGGCACACCATGCCTTTATGTCTTTACAGAATGATTGTGTAAGCATCGAATGCTCTGGTCTACCCACAGCCTCACATAACGTATCTGGACATTTTGCCTTTTATTTTAGAAATGTAAGCATATGCAAGAGTGTGTGGGCCAGAGTGGTAGATGTGTTGTTGTAAGTCTGTGTACAAAAGGGTAAGCGAATGTTAGGCCTAGTGTGCCTTTTGTCATGTGCTGTCATGTTGCCAATGATATCAGTTACCTTGTTTGTTTTGTCTGTTATCTAGTTGTGTGACTGCTGGCAGGGGTGTGCACATTGCCTATTGTACATTGTTCATGGGCCACTATGACAATTACTACAGTCAAGTTCTTCCATCTACATTTCCATCTGGCAGGTACCTTAACCTTTTTCATGTTGCCAAAGTAATGAAATTTGCAGGTCTGGTTTATTGTTTTCAGCCATATCGGAAAAGTATGTTAGGAAGCTGTCTCCTGCCATACAGAATTATTCACAGTAACAAATCAGGGCAGTATAAATAAGTGGCCAATTGTGGAACATATCGCAGATGATGTGAGATGCAGGAAGGTGCTGTTGAATTGTCAGAAAGAACAAGTATGGAATGTATCGTGTATCACATGAGAAGGGTTAAGGTGATGGCTGTATTAACATTTCGTGTATATGTTACATTTCATTCAGTTGTTACATGTCTAACTGAACTTCACTTCTTACATTATAGTCGGTATTGAAGCTGAAGTTATTTGTTAAGCACTTTTCTCCATTCCCCAGTCATTTAATCCATTGCAGTTAGAGGTTTGGTTCCACACGCTTCAAATTTCTAGTTTCCCCAGCGTGCAGCGTATAATGTCGCTGAGACACACAGAACAGTGAGTAAATTGGTGTCACTTCGTGGACACCACTGAAACTTGTTGCAGTATTGTAAAATGTGATGATTTGTACTTTTCACCAAACAGTAGGTTGATCAGATTACAGAGGATAGGTTGGGTGAGGCATGTAGCGTTCATGTACAAAATTTCAGTTGGAGAATTTAATTGGAAGGCTTCTTGAAGACATAGGTGTAAATGGGAGGATAATATCAGAATGAATATTAAAGAAATGTAGTGGAAAGAGGTAGACTGGATTTCTCTGGCTCATGATGGGGTATCAGTGATTGGCTGCTGTGACCCTGTGATAAACCCTTGGTTTCTGTAAAGTATTGGGAATTTTGTGACTGGTTGAGAGCCTGTGCTGTATGGAGTTTGTTTGTTTGTTGATTAAAGTGGTTGGTTAGTTGGTTAATTTGGTAGGTAACAATTTAATGTACAGTGATGTGGTTATGACACCACCATGTTTTATTACAAATCAGCCTCCATGCTGCCAGTTAGTAAAGTGTAGAATCTCATAATGCGGTCTGACGTGGCAGTGGGGGGCCGAAGCATGTGACTGCATGCGTGATCAGCGTTGCCAGCACCGTACCAAAATGCGTGTGTTAATACAACCAAATTATGAAGTAGATGAATATTTTCTTCTCCATTATTAATCCTGCTGTGTGTTGGCACCCCTGCCGAATCACGATTGGCAGCCTGACAGTGACCAGTAGATTAGTGCAGAGGAAGCCAGTGCTGTGCCGTGGAGGCTTTTTTCCAAATGAGCTAGTTAGCGCCTTCAATTTGTAACATGTTGCAAATTGTTCATTCTGTATTCTGATAAGTTTAGTCTTCAACAGCTGCTCTGTATGGCTGACAGCCTGTAGAGTGGACCCAGCAGTGAAAGCTGTAGTTGAATGAAATGGATTGGACTTAAAGTATTTTGACACTGGTGCGACATATTCATTGTTTAAGACTGTTGTCTTAAGAGCATCAATAAACACAGTTTTTTGAACGCCAGTGTGTTTCAGAAATGTGTTTTATGTCTGTCACATAGTGAACAGAACATATTCTGTTGGATTCTGAGACATTTTCATTTGAAATTAGCTACAGACACAACAGTGTGGGTACATGTTTATTTTGTGACAGATGTAATGCCATTTTGCAAAACCATAGAGGTTGTTAAAAAAGAAAACAGGCTGATGGAGAATTCCAAAAGAATGGCTTTGATTAAAAAGCACTTGGAAGTTGAGTTTTTTAATTGACAGTAGAAATATGAGAAAAGTTAAAATGAGGCAAGTGCTGGCCTCCCATTAGAAAGTTTTGATTAAGTTGCTGCTTTGTTAATTTGCCCCTTCTTCCTGCACAGAATGTGCTATTGTGCTGAGAACTGACTCACACAACAGCTGGTAAGTGCAACCAGTGTTATGTGAGTGCAGACGTAGAGAAAATGTCGGCTTGGTAGAACCTTTGGTCAGGCTAGACTTACTGCTCATGATGTCTTTTTGGTGATACGCAGTTGTGACTGCTGGAAGCGGTCGGTCTGTGCCAATTTGTAAATTTGTTTCTGCTGCTTCAGCATTATCTGGTAGTATGAGTGAGCTGGTTTTTTAATTTGGCTGATGAGTGTTTTTATGAGTACATATTTTGTGAAGGTGCCCCATGTTTTGGGCTGTTGTGTCACTAATGTTTAGCCAAAAAGTCTATTTCTGAATATTCTCGGTTTAAATTTGCAAGTTCGTATTGCCAGCAGTCATTTGACAGTCAACTCATGCTAAGGTATCTCAGGATAAGATATGCCACTTCGTTTACCAAGCCGACCATTTTGTGGTCTCGATTGTTGATTTTTTGGCTAGGAGGGTTTTTTATTGTTTTGTGTGTGATGCAGAAACTCTTTTCCAGAAGAGATCCCTGCAAGCAACTGAATGAGTTCAGGAAGAGGAGTAGTCGTGTTCGGACTCGACACATTTACTCTGCCGCTAAAAATAGAGAGAAAAAAAGATAGATACAAAAAAAATAGAAACGCGCTGAATGTAGCCTCTGTTGGTTGCAAGGTCATTTAACAAATGCTTTGCGACCTTGCCAGAGTATGTTGGTATGTTGGAACATTGTGTGGAAGAGACTGCAGCATTTCTTAGAGCTGGCTCCTACCACACCCTACTGCCTTGCCACTGAGTTTGAATGTGGCTTCAAGTAGGGGGTGGTTGTGGGGCACAACTTTATTAAAGTGATACAGAGTGTACTTCCTAGTTACGGGGCTGTCACGTGACGGAGACTGCCGGGCCCTCACAAGGGTGGCCACATCAGTGAGCGGTTTCATGTTGATGAAACACAAGACACATACACACACATTTCAGTCTCAGAATGACAAGGTATGTGATTTGATTTGGCCATCCATGTAGTAGTGAGTCAGGAGAATTTTCCTGTAAATGTCAGCATTAGTATCTGTGAACTTTTCAAAACCTGTTAATTAGTTCCGTTTTCATTGAAGTTCATAAGACTGGGATCACAAATTGGGTCATTCATATAGGATTAATGGACAATCTGTTAACCTTTCCATATATACTGACACATATCTTATATGAGTAGTATTATCTGAGTAGCTGTGTTGCCAGTACTACATTATTGTTCATACTTTAGTCATGAGCTGTTTCTGGTGTGCCATGCTTAGGGACTTAACAGTATTTGTGAGGGCTGAGGTGTCTGCCAGTTGCCGTGAGAGCATATCCCATGGCAGTGCACTCTGGAGAAGTAAACCTTGACTGTGACACATGCTAACCATGACAAAAAGGACAGTGGCTGTCCACCCAGCACTTGCTGATGATTGTTTCTTTGGGGAGTTTTGTCCATAGCAGCTGATCGTCAAAGTAGTTGGTATGTCAATACCTGCAGCAGTGCCCTGAATTAATGCAGCTTGGTTTGAAATGTGTTATATTTCACAGTTTTAACAGGTATTATTTATACTAATGTCTCAGTATATGTATGGAAACAGTGCTCACTTAATTCCTGATTGCTGTGCAAGAAACGTATGACATATATCAGATGTGAAGTTGCACATCGAAGGTTGCCCATTCCCTGTGATAGGCAGTACTGATGAAAGAAATAGTGCACTGTTTTGTGAATGGTCTTCATGAGACAACCCCCGCTCACCAGATTTGTATTGTCTTTGGCACTGCCTGCATTCATGTAGCATAGTGCTTGGCCATAAGCACAGTGATTAATATCAGTAGTTTGCCAAACATTCTAAGCTGAAACATTTTCTTATGTTTAGAATGAGTCACGTTTTATGAAGTTCTTTGAAGTTCAACGTGCACGTGGCCATTCTGCTGCTGTGCATGTTGGTGCCAGTGGAGCAGAATGATGCCAGTCATACCAACCGTCACTTCGGTTCAGCATTTGCTCGCTCAGAGTAGTGTTGACAGTGTTGCCACTCTTATGGTCAGGCTTATGGACAGAGGTGAAGCCCTCTTACTGCAGTTCCTATTGGACCGTGACTAAAAATTATGTGCAGCAAAAAAAATTGTATGTTGAAACCACAGCATTTAAATGCCACAGACAAGAGCAAACAATTTGACGAGAGCTGTATTGACGGGGTTCAACTTTTATAATGTAGCATTAATAATGCAGATGGAGCCAGGGCACTTGTGGCTGCTAAGTATAGGTAAGTGATTGAGCCTGGTCCCTTGTTGCTGCTAACTAGAGGTATGTTACTGTTCTCATTCTTGCTTGCACCTGTTTGCATTTTACTCTTGCATCTGACGGCTAACAAAGGTTCATTGAAACAGGCAGTTGCAAGTATGAAACCTTACTGCAAGCTTCATGTTGTAGTATTGTGTGAAATTTAGTCTTATCCTGAATAGCCACGTACTTTTAGGTCTAAGTTGTTTTAACCCACCAGCTTGTACATCTGGCCCATGTTGAATGCACCTACATTTGTTTCTGATCAAATAGACACATGGTATTGTACAGGGCAATGAAGGAAGAAATAAAACGCCCTTTGTAGAGTGTAAGTACACATGTTGCTTATGCAGGTGACTAATATGATCACAGTGGAGTTCTGAAGTATTGCCATTTTATAGTGACATATGCTAGATACTTGAATGAAGGAGCACTTGAAGGAGAAACTGTCACAGTTGCGTTGGATGAAGGAAGTTCTATCATCAGTCAGGAGTCGTCTTTCCAATGCAAAGGAAAGCGGAGCATGTGGAATAACGACAAATGTGAATCCATAACTAAGGGTAATGAATATTACAACATAGTTGTTACTGTTTCATTGTTCTTACCACACTTCTTCTTTCAACTAGTTGATATAAGATCTCTTTTGAATCTGTCAGCATGTTCTCTTCAGTTTCTTCTGTACTTTTCTGTAAATTATAGTATTTGTGGAATTCATAGGTCTCTTATAATTTCTTCATTCCTTTTGTGGTCCAAGATGTGTGCTGCAATCTTCGTAATTGTGATGGAGTACAGATGTGAAACTGTGACATTTTCTTCATTCATTGTTCTTTCATTCATGTTTCAAGCATGTGTGAATAGAAATGTCAATGTGTCAGCTTCACCATGATTTTATGAAGCCTCCTCTTTTTATATGACTTGAGGGTGTCACAGTGTTGTTGATGAAGGTATCATTCTTCTGGGATGTAATGCTGTGAAGCTTCTTAATTAATGGAGGCAGCAAGCTCCCCCAAAAGCTGGTATTTAATTACCAGTCAGCATGGCATCGTACCCCAGGTAACTGTAATGTACACACTTTACTCTCTTTATCTAGATGCAAGCCAATAGGTTGAGTAAATGACATTGAGGTCAGTGAACTGTGGTAAGTGGATCAGTTGCTATGGACATTACGTACCTCTTGCAAGTCTTTGTGTTTGTGGAGGGAGTAATGGTGAGGTGCTCCAACCGTGTGATTGGTTGGATCTCCAAGTGAGTGGGGACAAGCTGAGAGCTAAAGCTCATGCATCGAGGTTGGAGAGAGAGCGAGAGAGCGACATCTGGACTGCTGCACTGCTGCCACCAACTCTTCTTGACAAATGGAGAAGATAGGTGGAAGTTGTGAAATGTATCTCAGACAAACTCATGTATCTGTTTGCTGTTTGGAGCATACTGCTTATGTATCACTTGGCAGTTAGTGTAATGGGAGTGGGGGTGGATGTGAGGGTCACATGGTGATGGCTGCCTTGCAGTGGATGCAACACGCACAGCAAAATGAAGGAACGGCATCTGCTCTGATGTGTTGCTGCTGTTTAATAGAACAGGAATATGCCAGTGCAGAACATCAGCTGTTAGTAGAAACATGATTATAATAGGATAGTAGGAATCAACACTTAATGAATCTGAGACATATAAAACACTTTAAGGTTATCCAAATGAAAAGAACTTTGATTTTTTACTCATGACCTGTAATAATGATTTTTTAATTTTCAGCATGTACCAGAACTCTCACTGTACTTAAAATTCAGCATTAAATTTTAGAAAATTTGGTCAAATATTGCCAGTCATAGTGGTCATGTGGTATAACATGTACTGTCTATGACTGATCAGACACTGGGATCATGGCTTTGAATCCTAGTATGGGTGTTGAGGTTCTGATGTTAAAAATGAATGGAGCTGTATCTTTACTCTCTCGTGTACCTTCATAGCGTGCACACGGACCACTGTGTTTTACTCGGGCCACGGATATGTATTTGTGTTGCCCTCTGAAAGCAGGTGCCTTGGGATGAGCTCACACTCATCCAAGAAGTTCTACTAAATGATTAAAAGACTAATAATTTCTGAACCTACAGTAGTTCTGGATTGGAATAGGCCATGAAATGTATAGAAGAGTACAGTTCAGTGTTACTGGATGTTAGGATATTCGTTAAAAAATTGCATCTGTGCTTCCAGAAACAAACAAAATTTGAGTGTGTGCCTTCAAAAAGGATTGAAACTTTGAAGTAATGACATTTTTTGACAAATAAATGTTAGCCATCCTGGTGTTCAGCTGCACAAAGCAAATTACAACCGTACTGTCCAGTTAGCTCTGCAGGCCAGGGAAATGAAATACAGCTGAGCTAAATTTTTGGATCAGGGATATGTGAGTGGAGGTCATGATACTGTTCCCTAGAAAACCATTTTCCAACGTTTCATATTGGTCAAGGGGCTAAGTGTAAGTCATGTGGCCGGACAGATGTTAGCATGTGCATCATGGCCAGGTAGTAACAATTAGCAGAGCAGACCTGCCACTTGTTTCGGACATTTTGCTGTGTGTAGCATCATGATGTTTCCCAAACAACCAGTAGAGCTGCATAAAATTTTGTGTCCCGTTTTAACTTTTAAGTATGGCACAGAACAAGAAGTTTTTCATGACATGAAAGTAGCCCCGTGGAAGAGTCAAATTTGTATCCTTACATCTGACAGGATGGATCTCCCATACTGCAGGGAAAATTTGTATTCTTCGCATTACCTTAGATCAGGAGTAAATGGCATATTTGTAGGATGGCACCGTAACAGGTTACTGTTGAATGAAGATAGAAGTTTTGACCTTTGTAACCTTTTCAGGACATCTGCCAAACACTTATGTTTCACTGAAGGTGCCGTTCACAGCCAGGTGTCATACTTATACATTTTCTTCTGTAACCAGTCTGACCTGCCTCTGTTTATGTTCATTCTTTTAAATGTATTTCTGCACCAATTGTCATACATATGTATTCCTTCTTCCAGATTTAAACTTGTACAAGTGCACTGTGATATTCTAAATTGCAGGCCAGGCACCATACCTGTACATTGCTTGCGTTGTATATCTTGAGTGAGTATGTAATTCCATAGTTGGACATCATTACATGTTTACTGAAGAAAACGTTATTCCATACCAGTGTGACATTACATATTTTTGCATATTTTTCATTTATATTGCTTTATTAATTGTTTAATGATTTAGAATATGGTATAAACACAAGCACTCTTTTTCAGTGTACATTACTAGGCACAAAGCCAATGTTTGTTTACCATGGCCATTCCACACCTGAGTGCATTCTGGCATTTGTCCTGAAAGATTTAATGATAGAGGGTTCAATGATCTTAAATTAGGGCTGCCACAGTCAGTAAGGGAGGATGCCACAGTCAATAAGTAGGGTGCCAGTCAGTAAGTACGGTGCCACAGTCAGTAAGGGAGGATGCCACAGTCAATAAGTAGGACCGCCACGGTCAATAAGCAAGGCTGCCACAGTCAATAAGTAGGCCTGCCACATTCAGTAAGAGGGGCTGCCACAGTCAAAAAGTAGGGCCACCACAGTCAGTTAGTAGGGCTGCCACAGTCAGTGAATCTTATTATGGTACAGTAGGGCTGTCATGTTCAATCATTCTCATTAATTAAGTCTTTCATTGCTTATAATTTGTCTTGGTCAGTCAGCTGCAATGCATAACCTTAACCTACGCATGGAATGTTATATCAAATGGGTATATGTTTGCTGTTTTAAACTTTTGTTGTCCCGTGAGACAATATGCTGGTCTGTGTGTGTTGACCTGGTAGCACTATAAATGTGTATGCTAAGCCAGAAAAACTCGGATCATCAAGGGATACAATTGGCATTTAAATTCACCTCCTGAAGATTATGGTGCCTATGATTTCTTGCATACCAGAGCTCCATATTTTTAACTTAAGCTTTTCTTTACGCTGTCAGGTCCGCTCATGTGTCTCCATCTGCGTCATAAATTCATGACACACACACACCTCATGGGTAAGGTTTTTGTCTGGGTCTAGCTGTTTTTCAGTGAATAAGTGCCCTTTGGGATACAGTATGCAATGGGGCAGTTAATGCTAGATTCAGCTGAATTCACTGCTTGCTAATACATTTGCCAGTCGAGTCCAGCTCACTGCTTGTGGTGTATGTAGTATTATTATTATTACTGTTTTAAGAATCCACATGAATGAGAGCATCAAACTGTTTGGTCCATGTTAGATACTTGTGTGCCTTGGGTTCGAGACTTAGTAGTGTCGGGTAATGGCAGTTGCACCCTCTGGTAAATTATGAACACTGCATCTTGTCACCATTAATTTTGTGAATTAGTCCACCTTCATTGTTCATTCCTACGGTGACTGCATTCAGTGGAGACTCTGAACAAAAAATTTTCTGTAATACTGAGATTATGTCCTATTGTAACATTTTCATAAACTGTAACCCTTTTGTAAGTGTTGTGGTGCTGTAGACACGTACAGCATGTCCTACACTTGTCGCATGTCCTGTAGCCTACAGATGGCTTTGCATCACCCCTTTCAAGAGCTAGCAGTGTCTGTCTGTATTGATCTGGTTCAAACAAAACATTTACTGAATGTTTGGATATACTTAAAATAACACATGTAGTGTTTATAATTTATGGTAATTAGTATACAGTACATTGAAATTATAGTGGGAGTTGAGCATTAAATGCTACTGGGAAACCAATTTCTATATCTTTATAACATTCTTTGCCTGTGGAAGCATACTTTTGAAGAATATCTAACCTGATGAAGAAGACAGTTAGTGTGAATGCTAAACGTGTGTGCGTTTCTTCAGAACTAGAGATTGTTTTTGACAGTCTCTGCCACTCAGTGTATGTTCTGTTACTGTTAACATTACTTGTTAAATGGGGAAGAGAAAAATGACAGGATTTTAACTCTTCAGCCTGTACCAACAACATGTGCTGTTCACACAAACTGATTGAAGAACCGATTAAATAGAGAATGGTTAACTGGTTGAGAATGTTGATCAGCTGACAGCCCTATCACAACCACTGTATTAGTTCCTGATGTTACACTGCAGCCACTACAAGGAGCCAATCAACTGTCCATCCCCACTTGTATGGTGTAAAGTATTGAATGTGAAGTTTTCCCACATACCTTAAACAATGCAGTGTTAGGTCTCATTTGACAGTGCTTAAGTTATTTATTGCAGCACAACACAACAGCTATTTAAACAGGGGCTTTCATATTGCAGGTGCCACTTTTGGAACAGGTATATGTGCGGTCAAGTTGACGGCACTTGGACGTCCACAGTTGCTGGTAAGTTGCACTGCCATGCTGGTTCCTCTGTATGCTTGTTTTGTCACTCAGGTAATTGTGACAGTAAATTTTAAACTTATGGTTCCATGCATCGTAATTCAGTGTTAATAAAAATCCAACCAGATGCAACAGTATGCAGATATTTATTTACTGCAAAGTCACTCTACATGTTTCGGGTGTCACAGCACCCATCATCAGGAG
>Ga0123352_10020759_pt1 | contig 10472 bp, 16 predicted proteins | sample TergutLab28metaG_FD_89700 | JGI IMG/M metagenome (GOLD analysis project Ga0123352, IMG submission 89700) | Labiotermes labralis P1 segment gut microbial communities from Petit-Saut dam, French Guiana - Lab288 P1 | ecosystem: Host-associated > Arthropoda: Insects > Digestive system > Gut ... | reverse complement strand
AGGGATAGTAACTATCATTGCAAAGTTAAGGTTAATTTGCCGTTTTAGAGAATAATATGCGCCCCGCAGCTTGATGTTGCGGGGCGTTACTTATGTTATTGTAAATAAATCGTTTGGGGTGCAGTCCAATATTTTGCATAGCTTTTCAAGTGTTTATTAGCGATATAACACCTATATGGGATAGTTTTTCTATAAACTGTTGTACATCATTATAATTTGTTTTTTCGGAAAGAGCGTAAATATTTAATACGAAGCGTTGGGGTTTATTGTATTCATGCTTATTTCGGTCAATAATACAAAAATTAAGATTGTTAGGCGTATACTTAAAAGAGCCAATATGTTCAGGAACTAACTCAAATTCACCAGGATAAGCTGATAATATTCCCGCTATTTGAATAAGCAAAGCCAGCCTCAAAATATATCCAATTTGAGGATATGGAATTTGGTGTTACAAAAACAAACATAACAGTTGCATTTGCTAAACCTTCTTCAATTTTATGTACCCAGTTACGTCCAAAAGGTATACTTTGTCCATCGCTTGATTGAAAAATATCTAAAACACCACCTGTAATATCGTTCAATCTGTTTTTTAGAGCTGAAACCATAGAGCTATCCTTGCTTGAATGGCTAAAGAATACAACGGGTTTATTCATTACTACACCTCCATTTTAAATACCTTATCCTACTTATTTTTTATAGTAAACAAATCATTCGGTGTGCAGTTGAAAATGTCGCATAACTTTCCCATCATCTGAAAAGTTATCGATTTAGTTTCATTTTCAAGAAGTTTTGTTGCAAACCGATAGTCTGTTTCTAACTTCTTTACTAGCCAATATTTTGTGTTTCCGCTCTTATCCAACAAATGCTTTATATTCAATTCTATGTTCATTGTGTCCACCTTTCTATTATCATAATTTTACAGAAAAATGTACTACAATAAAACCGTATTGCAATACCCTTGATTGCAGCCTTGACAATTAGACAATCTTGCCGTATAATGCGATAAGGTGTAAAAACCTACATCAAAAACACGGAGGGACTACTTATGAACAGACTACTGGCAAGCGGGGACGGTAAATACCTTAGAAAGGGCGTTTTTTACTGGGTATTTATGCTTATCTTAGACATTATAGAAATTCGTGACCACATTATGCGTCTTGCTAGATTGCAACAGGAGGCAAAAGCATGAAACGGTTGAGATGTGCCTTAGTTGTAATGATTTGTGGGGCTTTGTTGATAGTGAATTTGTCAGCGTGTAGCGGTAACGCATATATACACAATAATAGTTGTCATTGGCGTGTAAGTGGCGGACATACGGGTCGAACACGGCAAATGACCACCGAAAGAGGAACAGAACGGTTTTATTGTCGGGAGTGCGTAGAAACGTGTCGGCGGTGTGGTGGACGTGCCACTACCCATCGTTACAATGCAATGGACTTTCATATATTCCTTTGTAGAGATTGTGCGGATTAGTTGGGGGTGTAGTATGAAATATTTGCGAAGTTTTATTTTTATCTTGGTATGTGCCATTCTGTTAGTTGGCTGTTCTGTTGATAATCAATCTAGCAGCAATGATAACAACCGCGAATACGAGTTTGTCATTGCAAGTGGTGGTGGATATAACATCGTGGCAAACTTATCTCCAGATATGGTTGGCGTTATTGACGATAATGGAAATTGGGTACATGAGCTTTCAACAAGTCACCCCTTTATTGTAGATGGTGCAATACAGATACCGCCTAGACATAACCGACCTGTCGTTGTTGCAGGTGGTGGGCAACCAACAGCTGAAATGCGCCGAGGTGTGCGGCAGTTAAATATACAAATGAGTTATAGGCACGCTGAGGGGGCTATCTTTGAAAAAGTAGAAAGGACATCAAACGTGCCAATAGTTGTTGGAAATCGCAGGTATTATAACTACCGCGTTATCCGCGAATATGACGCGAAGAGTAATACGTTGCGGTGATGGGCGCAAGCACTTCTAACTGCGCTATAAACGAATAGAATTGTAGAAAACAAAAAATATTAAGCCTAGAAATTATCGTTTCTAGGCTTAATGCTTTTAGTGGAAATCAAGGGTTGAATTTTCGGCTATTTTGCTGTATGATTATGTTAAATAGTGTAGAAAGAAAAGAGGTAGGTTTGAGAGAACAAGAAAATAAAACCATTGTACAAAAGATAAAGTCTTTTTTTAGGAAAGGGAAGAACAATATGACAACTCAAGCCATGATAGCAGAGGAACTTTATAATCTTCTTAACAATTTTGCTAAGAAAAAGTTTGACTTGCGTGTAAAACATATGACTTATAGTTTGCTAGAAAGTACTCTCTCGAAAGAGGAAGCTCGCAAAAAAGCAATAGAAATAGTGGCAGAAGACTTTGATTACTCAGAAGAAAATATTAATAAAAATTCTGAAAGAGACGTCAACTATTCACATTTAACAATAGAGTCCCTTTTTTCCAATGAAAGTCAAGAAGATTACAATTTTAGGTTTAACTCTGTATACAATAGCTGTATAGCAAGAGACTTTTCTAAAGATGATGCAGAAAGAATAGCAAGGGAAGTAACACCACGTTACAATACTGAAAAAACAAACAATGGCATTGATAGAGAAAGATAAAGCCTTAATTATCTAGTTGACTGAAAGGGTACTATACAAATGCTAAAATTGATAGAACGAAACATAACCGAACGGCATTGGGGAACAGTTATTAACATTACTATTTCTTTTTTATTGACGACTTGGTTTTTTGTTGCAAACCGTTTTGAAATAAATCTATTTTTGACTTTTTTTGTGTTATTTTTTCTTATAGCAATTCAGATTAGAGTAGCTATATTACAAAGACGCTATGCAAAAAACTATTCAAAACTTGAAGAAAAATATAAACACTTTATAAAGTGTTACGAATTTCTCAACGATGAATGCTTACTATACAGCCGTTGGGTGCAGAGTATCAATAAGATTAGAACTACTAATTTGGGAAACATCAACAAGTACATAAAATACGTAAATATACATGGCATACAGTATGAACAATCACCAATCATCACAGACCCTCAAGAACAACTTATAAAAATAAGAGATGAATTTGAGATAAGTGTGTTAGATTTATTTGGCAGAAGGGGTACAGCAGATGTAGAGACAACTCTAGCTTATAAAATACATTTTTTAGATGGTAGTTCTAGTGACTGGAAATCAATTGATGATACTTCTCACTCTACTGCGAAAACCTTTAATGACCTTGCCAATGACCCACGTAGCACATTTTATTCTGTATTAGTAAAAGAAGACCCTTTTGCGTTTCATCCTCGAAAAAAAGATGTTCTTCGCACTGATAGAGATGCAGCAAAAAAGTTAGGCAAAGAGGAAGGTAGATATTATAGGTCTGAATACGATAAAGCGGGCTACCCTGGCTCTATTATCTGCAAACATTTCGCAATCGTAAATAGTGACAACGTTAAAACAAAATATATTGAGGCCGTCGTTTCTCTTGCTACATTTAAAAATCCATTAATTTCAAAAGAAGATGGCGAGGAATTCACACGAAAATATGACTTGCTAAAACATGAAATAATAAGAAATCTTGAAAGAAAAATGGCAAACGAATTGGCACTTTTTTACATAGATAAAATTCACCCTTATCCTGCTCAAAGGCCACACCTTAGCATACAATAAATCTATGTTTATTTTGCTATCTGTTATATAAATTATCGTCCCAGAATAAATAATTACTAGATATTAGTTATTCTGGGAGTTGTTATATGCGAGCATTAAAATTCATAGCCTCAAACTCTTTGTATCTCATTTGGTTTGTACTATACTTCCTCATTGCAGGGCTTATGTTAGGCGGTACTCGTGATAGCTTTATTTGGGTGTCAATAATATACGGTGTATCTATTACAATCGCTCTATCGCCCATCGGCGAAGTAATACTGCAAATATCGGAAAACTGCCGAGAGCCGTCAACCGAGCAAGAGCGAGAATATTTGCTCCCGCTGTTTGAAGAAGTCTACGAAAACGCAATAGAAGTCAATCCGAAGTTGAACAAAGGCATAAAACTTTACATCATGGACGCAATGTATGTAAATGCTTTTGCTATGGGACGAAAAACTGTTGCCGTTACCAAAGGAGCAATAGAAACATTTACAGCGGACGAGTTAAAAGGCGTATTAGCCCATGAGTTGGGGCATATCACACATGGTCATACAAAGGCATTGTTGTTGTCTGTAATAGGCAACTTTTTCTTTACTGTGCTTGTGTGGATTTTTAGGGCAATATTGTTTGTAGTTCAAGTTGTTTCAGATATAGTAGCTGACCTTAATTATATAGGTGCTATATTTTCAATTTTCACGCTTATTGCAAGGGTGCTTGTTGATGTTAGCGTATTTGTGTTTATCAATTTAGGGCAAACGATACTTGCTTCAAATAGTAGATTTAATGAATTCCAAGCTGACAAATTTGCCCTTGATATTGGACATGGTCGGGAGCTGATTTCAGGGTTGTACCTTTTGCAGAAAATATCTATAAACAGAAAAATGAGTTGGTCGGAGCAATCGAAAGCGTCACACCCTCATATTGCGCACAGGATAGCTTATTTGGAGCGGTTGGAAAGTCAGCTTAATTAAATTTGCCTATCTGCGCCTCTAAGTGTACCCTTATTGAATGCCATTGTAAACCCTCATAAAAATAATGCCTTTGTATTCGAGGTATTATTTTTTTTGCCCTCTGTCGAGGCGTTGGGGTTGACAATGACATTCAATAAGGGTTGGCACATCATTACGCCGACAGGCGAAAATGAATCAAAGGAGAATAATACAATGTTAGTCTACAATGAGATGAAGTTAAGGGACTTCGAGTTTTGGGCAGGAGCCGTTGACAGAGTGAAAGAACTTACATGGGAACAGCTTGACACAATTGAAGCAATTTTAGAAGACATATACCCAAACGGAATTAACGAAACGCAGTTGAATGACCTCTTTTGGCACGACATGGACACCATATATGAGTGGCTGGGTCTTAACAAATTATAGAAACAAAAAGTCAAGGGCTTTCAATACCGAAAGTCCTTGACTTTTGATATGTTTTTTTGCGCGGTAAAAGTGGCAAAAAAACAATATTTGACAACATCGCACAAAATGTGTATAATGATTGCAGGACAGGGGGTTGAGCGGCTTTTTTTGAAGTCTGCCATCATCATCGCCTCGCGCTCAACCTCATCCATGGCGGCGATATCATCCTCATACCGCGCCGCCAACCGTGCCGCGACCTCTTTGGTCGTTAAATCGAGATGGGTGCGCATCATGGTTTTGAGTTCTTCAAGGTTATAGCGCGGGTTCATGGCGTGCAGCGCTGCCGCCAGTTGATCGGCATTTTCGTACCATTGCGTACTGAGCTGTGCGGCCTGGTTATTTTGCTTGTCGCGCAATGCTGTAATCAGCTGTGCGCCGATTTGCAAGTGTTGCGTTAGCAATTGTTCAACATCGCCCACCATCGCCGCATCAAAGTAGGGAGCAAAAATCGAGGCAATGTTACCCGGGTTTTCTAGCAATCGCGCCGTCGTGGCGGCCTCATCGTCAAGCCGTGCCGCAATGCTGACCAATAATAGCCGTGTCCAAAACACGTGCTGTGACCACGCCGTGCGCATGTCGAGTTGGAGTTGAGATATATTCAATGTTGGTGTCATTGTCTGCGGCGGCATGTCGTTTGGCTCAATGGAAAAATCGTTGGCGTTGATATCAATAGTACGTCCGATGGTAAGATTGTGCGGGTCAAGATTTTCATTCCGTGCTAAAATGGAGGCAACGGTGGTGTGGTACACTTGCGCCAGATGGTAGAGGTTATCACCCGGTCGAATGGTATGAGGTGTGGTACTGTTCATGCAAGCAACTCCTTATAGAAAAATCACTATCATGATATGCATCACTGTGACGCGTATTGCGCGTCCGCCCTTTATGTCCGCGCAATTCCTGTGTCTCGCGCCGCTTGTGCTACTGCTTGTGCTACTGCCGGCGCAACGCGGGTGTCAAACGGCGCGGGGATTATATAGTCGGAGCGGAGTTCGTTGTCGGGGATAATGTCGGAAATCGCTTTTGCGGCGGCGATTTTCATTTCGTCGTTGATGTCGCTTGCGCGGACGTCCAGTGCGCCGCGGAAAATACCGGGGAATGCCAGCACATTGTTGATTTGATTGGGGTGGTCACTGCGTCCTGTACCAATGACGGCACAGCCTGCCGCGATGGCGTCTTGTGGCTCAATTTCGGGTACAGGATTTGCCATGGCGAAGATAATCGGGTCAGCATTCATGCTGGCAACCATCTCTCGTGTTAACACATGCGGTGCCGATAACCCAACAAAAACATCTGCATTTTCGACAACATTATGTAAATTTCCACGCTTGTTTTCCAAATTGGAAATTTCGGAAATGGCCGCTTTTTCCCCGCTTAAATCGGCACGGCCGCTGTGAATTGCGCCTTTGGTGTCGCATAGAATAACCTTACGCAAACCCATGCTCATCAACAGCCGTGTCACAGCTATGCCCGCCGCGCCGGAGCCGTTGACGACTACAGACATATCAGATAAATTGCGCTTAGTCAGCCGCATGGCGTTTAGCATAGCGGCGACGGTGACCACCGCCGTGCCGTGTTGGTCGTCGTGGAAGATGGGAATGTCACAGGATTCTTTTAGCCTTCGCTCGATTTCAAAACAGCGCGGGGCGGATATATCTTCAAGGTTAATGCCACCGAAACTGCCGGCCAGCAGGGTGATGGTGCTTACAATTTCGTCGACACTCTTACTGCGAATGCAAAGTGGGAACGCATCAACGTCGGCGAATGCCTTAAACAAAGCGCATTTGCCCTCCATAACAGGCATGCCGGCTTCGGGGCCTATGTCGCCTAAGCCGAGTACCGCCGTGCCGTCAGTGACGACAGCGACCAAATTATGGCGACGAGTAAGTGTGTAAGATAAATTTACGTCCTCGGCAATTGCCAAACAGGGCGCAGCAACGCCGGGCGTATAGGCAACTGATAGTTCTTCTTTATCACTGACCGCCGCACGGCTGATGACTTCGATTTTACCCGCCCATTCGGCGTGTTTTTGCATGGCTTGTTGGTTGTAGTTCATAAATTTGCTCCTGCGATTGATTTAATGATTTAAAGTTTAAAATATTATACCATAAATAGCGCATACAGTGCAAATTTACATGCTGCTTGACGGCGGCTGCAATTTGGCGTAAAATAAAAGTATTAGAATGTAAATGTAGGGGGAGTTTCACTTGTTATTACTCGAAGAACACAAGCGCAGTTTGGATGGCCTGCGGCAGCCGTTGGAAGAATGGGTGGAAACGCTGAAGCTCGACGAGGTCACCGCACGTGCCGATGCGCTGGAAGAACAGAGCAATCAGCCGGGCTTTTGGGACGACCCGAATGCCGGGCAGAAAATTTTGCAGGAACTGAAAAAGCAGAAGGATATTATCAGCCGTGCCAAGGCGGTGCAGGGGCAGTATGAATCGTTACTGGAACTGTGCGAGCTGGCGTTGCTGGAAAATGATGAGTCGTTTGCCGAAGATTTGGGCGGTGATATTGCAAAACTATCTGAAGATATCGAAACCGCACGGCTGGAATTATTGCTAAGCGGCGAATACGACGATTGCGCGGCGATTTTAAGCTTCCATGCGGGTGCGGGCGGTACGGAGGCGCAGGACTGGAACGAGATGCTTGTGCGGATGTACATCCGTTGGGCGGAACGGCACGGGTTTAAGACCAAGTTGCTTGACAGCCTCGATGGCGACGGCGCGGGGCTGAAAAGTGCCAGCTTGCTCATTGAGGGCGAGCGGGCGTTTGGGTATCTCAAAAGTGAGATGGGCATTCATCGCTTGGTGCGCATTTCGCCGTTTGATTCATCGGGGCGGCGGCATACATCGTTTGCAGCGGTAGAAGTTATGCCCGACATTGAGAATGACGCCGATATTGTCATCCGTGACGAGGATATTCGCGTTGAAACACACCGTTCAAGCGGTGCGGGGGGGCAGAAAGTTAACAAAACTGACTCGGCCGTGCGTGTTACGCATATACCGACAGGCATTACCACAGCGTGTCAAACCGAGCGCAGTCAACACCAAAACAAAGATACGTGTATGCGTTTGCTGCGCGCAAAATTGGCGGAGATTAAAGAAAAAGAGCATTTGGATAAAATCGAGGACATCAAGGGTGTGCAGAAAGCCATTGAATGGGGTAGCCAGATTCGCAGCTATGTGTTTATGCCGTATACGTTGGTGAAAGACCATCGCACGAACTTTGAAAATGGCAACATTCAAGCCGTGATGGATGGGGACTTGGATGGGTTTATTCATGCGTATTTGAAGTCGTTGGTAGGGTAGTGCGTGATTTGCCGAACCCCATGTAGGGGCGAACATTTCCCTCATAGAGGGAGCCGGGGAATTTGGAGGAAATACATGACCATACGAACCATGACAATCGACGATTATGCGCCGATATACGCCCTATGGCGCAATACCCCGGGGATGGGGCTAAATGACCGCGATGATTCACGTGAGGGTATTGCCAAATATTTGGCGCGGAATCCCAATACTTGTTTTGTTGCCGAAATGGACGGTGAAATAATTGGCGCAATTTTGAGCGGACACGATGGACGCAGAGGGCGTATTTGCCATACGGCTGTGGCACAAAGCCATCAACGGCAAGGTGTCGGTGTATTGCTTGTTGATGCTGCGATGAACGCTTTACAGCGCGAGGGCATCAGCAAAGTTCTTTTGGTAGCATTTGCGAGAAACGAAAAGGGCAATACATTTTGGGAAAAACAGGGTTTTGCCGCGCGGGATGATTTGGTGTATCGTAATAAGGAACTTGTTGAATTGGTGAGGATTGATACGTAGTGTAATGCATGATTGGAGACACATATGTACAGCAACACAAATCGCGATGAAGCATACAAACACCGTTTGCTTGATTTTATCCGGCGCGAGTACGGCATTACCGTAACCGACATTGCGCCTGCCAAGCGTGGATTTTACGGCGAAACATGGAAAATAAACACGAAAAATACTCGGTGTTTTCTAAAATTGGTGTATGCCGTTGAACATAAGGAAGTTTACAAGCACAGCTTGCCAATCACCCAACATCTTTGCGACCACGGCATTGATTTTATCAGCCGAATTGTAAAGACGAAACATGGCGGCTTGTTTGCCGAATTTGACGGCGCAATCCTAGGCGTTTTCGTTTGGATTGACGGCGAGAATGCGCAAAATGAAGACACAAAACCTGTGGAATATCAACTGCTGGCAAAAGTGTATACCGTGCCGACCGATGGTTTGTGCATACCGCGCGAGGATTTTTCAAGCAGTGAGGTAGATTTGTTTTTCCGGCGCTGGCGTGCGCTTGGCCGCGAAGAAGTCCTTGCGCTGTTGGAGAAAAATCGCGATAAAATCGAGCATAGAGCCAAACGGTTAAAAGCGGCTGCAAAATTGTGTCAAGGCGATACAAGCGGCTTCGTTATCACGCACGGTGACGCAGGCGGGAATTTTCTCCAATCTTGTGACAGAAATTATATTGTTGATTGGGACGGTGTGCTGCTTGCGCCTCCTGAGCGTGATGCTTGGGTGTGCTGTCAATGGGATTGGGCGCGGGATGCGTTTTGTAATGCGTTGCAACAAAACGGCATTGATTACACGTTGCGTATCGAGCGGCTGGCATTTTATGCGTATTGGTACTTCTTTTTCTATCTAAATGCGTTTCTGGATTCGCGGGTGGAAGTTGGTATAATTGAAGAGTACATTGACGGTTGGATAGAGGGTAGTTTTCGTTATATAGATGAGCAAAAACTATAAAAGTTCGTTCGCCGGCTAATCCGCCGATAAAATAAAAAGGGGGTTCCCGTGCGACTTGTCGCGTGGGGGAATATCATGCCAATAATTCAAATTTTCGGAAAATCAAAGTGTTTTGACACCAAAAAGGCTGAGCGGTTCTTCAAAGAACGCGGCGTTAAAGTGCAGAACATCGACTTGCCGCGCTATGGCATTAGCCGCGGGGAGTTGCAATCTGTTGTTAAAGCGGTCGGCGGATTGGAAAAGTTGCTCAATGACAAACACCCCGATGCGGCAAACGTGAGCTATTTGGCGCACGAGGAAGATAAAATTGAGGCGTTGTTGGATTATCCGGCCTTGTTGCGTACGCCGATCGTGCGGAATGGGAAGATGGCAACGGTGGGTGTAAATATAGAAATATGGGGGACGTGGTTGTGACGGAGAAATTGGCTAGTCAGCTAAAATTCCTGGCTGCAGCAGATGGATTAAAATCAGTGCAGCGCCAAACGTGGTTGCTCGACAAAACACGACAGGAAAACAGTGCCGAGCACTCGTGGCACTTCGCCCTGATGGCTATGACGCTGTTTGAACATTGCGGCATTGAAGGCGTCGATCTCAACCGCGTCATAAAAATGGCAATTGTGCATGATTT
>Ga0123352_10020757_pt1 | contig 10472 bp, 4 predicted proteins | sample TergutLab28metaG_FD_89700 | JGI IMG/M metagenome (GOLD analysis project Ga0123352, IMG submission 89700) | Labiotermes labralis P1 segment gut microbial communities from Petit-Saut dam, French Guiana - Lab288 P1 | ecosystem: Host-associated > Arthropoda: Insects > Digestive system > Gut ... | reverse complement strand
GTATATGGACTGGATTGGGCTGGCCCAGGATAGAGACAGGTGGCGGACGCTTGTGAGTGCGGTAACGAACCTTCGGGTTCCGTGAAATGCGGGGAATTTCTTGACTAGCTGCAAACCAGTTAGGTGTTCAAGAAGGACTCTGCACCATGGAGTAAGTAAGTAAGTAATGGTCAATGGATACCAAACTTATTCCCCACGTGTATATAATAATGAACATATGTGGGTTCGTTATTCTTTTCACGTGGAGCAGAAAATTGAGCTTGCCCTAAGACATATGAAACTAGTCAATGCCATGAAACCATGTCTTAGATCACTTTCAATATTATCCTCGCACCTACGACTATGCCGTCCAAATGCTCTTCCTTTCCGCGTTTCTGCCGGGTAACTGGGTAACTGAGGTATGAATGCAGACACGCGCTGTTAAAGTTGAATGCTTACAGTTCTTCCATGGCAATAACGGCAAGCAAATGCAACTGAATGTTAAGTTATATCTATATTTCCTGTCGTGTACTTTGCACGCCAGACAAATATGACAAGAAAAGACACTCGTAATATTTAATACTTATTGCTTTGGCACGGCAACAATGGTTACGCGAACGCGCGTCAATGTTACGTTATACCTACAATTCCCGTCTTGTTAAAATGTCTTGCAGTAGCATCTCACTTGTGTCCCATCATCTGAGGTTTGTAGTCTTCAGACTACTGTCACTTTGTGCTCCCTGTAATCCAATTACAGCTTCCTTTAGCCTACGGACTGAACCACCGAGGATTCGTTGTCTGATTCTCGACAAAGGCAGGAGAGCTGTCTCTTCTCCAAAAGCCCAGACTTCATCTGGGGCCCATCTAGCCTGTGTACCAGAGGCATTAACATCGCCTGTTACAATAAATCTTATTGTAGCACCGTGCAATTTTTTGTAGAATCACTTCAATTTATCAACCAACGAGTGCACATATAATTTCACATAAAACACTTTTAAAACATTTTAAAACACTCCGACATGTTTCGATCTTGTCACATCATCATCAGGGAGCTTTGTTCCTTGCTAAAGTTATGTTACAGTATTCACAATTCAATTCATATTTGCAAACGAGATGTTGTGGCAGCATATCACAGCTGAAGCACACCTGGCCACGGCTCCACAACACATTCCTACACAACATGATAAATTGAAGTGATCGCCTGTTACCTCCAATTAGCGCAGAGGTTAAGAGTGAGTGGACACATACAACATGCTCTCCAAATATACCTTCAGTCTGTGCATGGGAACACATTTAATTTGCTTGATTTTTTTTCGTCCTTTCTCTTACACCATTCACTCTGCAATCTATATCTGACATCGCTAGCAGACAGTCAACATAACTAGTAAGACAAATACCAATTGCTGTGAATACAGTATTAAGACTCCTGATGACGGACAGTAAATATGTCCGAAATATGTAGAGTTCTTTATCAAAATAAAGTTGATAAATCGTGCATCTTGTTGGCTTTTATTGTAAGAATATATCACGATGCATGGTCCTATGAATGTCACATTCACTGTATGCTTTATCAATGTCAGCACGCTTCACACCCATACAAAATAACAAGTAACTTTATACCCTTGCAGGCCAGTATTGCAGCCTTTTCGTGTGTCGACCGAAGACGGGAAAGGAATGAATGAATGAAGAATTGTAAACACAATACACAGGTGTTCCTTTTATCGTGTCCCTGAGTAAGGCAGCTTTATTGTATAGAAACCCAGCATCCGCTGCGATATTCCGTAACAGCTGCCGTGCTCAGGCACAAGACAAAATGAACACCCTGTAGCCTAAGTGTATACTAAACTTTGTATCTGTTATACTTGTTTCAATTCGCTGGAACTGTGCATCCGAATTGTCAGATTCCACGCAGTCTTAATTAGTAAGTTCACTGCTCTGTAATCCGGGGTTTAAACAAGGAGATAGGCTGATGATGGATAAGAAGATGACGATGAATGGATGCCTGGCTTCTTTGCATGGCTGCTTACGATCTAACTCGCTACTTGTTTGGTAATGTTAACTCGGAATATTATATTGCTCAGCCTCAGAATAAACAAGACTGCCGGAAGAGGCGAACAAGTAATCAAACGTCAATTGAACGGAGGAAAAGAACCGGCAAGTAAAGCGGCTCCACATCACACAATATCGCAGCTACTGGGTAAACATTTACACGATAAAGCATATTTGAATTCATTATTATTGTTATATACATATTGTTTTTTAACTAGATGTTACAAATCAAACAAATACCATCATTTTGAAATATACAATGAAACTTGTTTATTAAATTGGCAAATATTCCTCGAATTTTAACTACATGTAATTAAATTCCCGATGCAATTTGATTTGTTCTCTGTAATTATATTTATTAGCACGTACTTTACACAATGGATCCCAGCACTATTCAGTAGACCTATACATTTCTTATGCTTCATCCACAATTTGTCTTTTCATTTGTAATATTCAGTCAATCTAATGAAGGCCCTTCTCAGTAATATGGATTACGTAATGGCGAATGGGCATTTAGCTATGTAAGATGGCAAGCAGACAGGACTCTGTCAGACTGCGCATAACGTATTTTTCCACTTATTTAGTATACTGTGTAACCCTACGTAAACAGAGGCCTCCTGATCGGCCCGAAATTATAAAATGAAACAGACTACAAGCCGTAATCCAAAGAAAAAAAAAAAGAATACCACCAACTTCTAACCAACCAACCAATCAAACAACCAGCCACACGCATCCCTCGCTTTTCGAGGAGGGTAGGTTCTAAGTTCCCCCGCGAAAAGCGCAAATCCGCGAATACTAGGCCGCCCCCCCCCCCCAAACAACATAAAAAAAAGTTTTAAGATTCTTATAGTTTTTATCTCTTTGCAAAAACATTGCAATGACAAGCTGCATAAATTTACTTGGTTCACCTCCTTACATATCTTGCGGTGCGGCTGCAAGACCTATTCGAGTTGTCAGATAATTTTTACGCTCCTACCCATTGAGGGGGAGACACCGCGAATTTGCAAAACCGACGAGACGTGGGATTCGAGTGTACAAGAAACGGAGTCCTTCTTGAGACATGAACAGCTTCTTAGCTAGCCGCGAAATTCCCGAAATATTACACAGCCTGGAAGTTCAATTCACTGTCCACAGCAGCCCGCCATTTGACACCACAAAGCCAGATAAACCCAGTCCATTCCATTCCATCCTATTTTCTTCAGTAATGTCAGAGACAAAACAAACAGGATTTTAATTGTAATGCTGATCTAGCTTCCGTCAACAAAGTGAGTTTATTTCTTACACAAAACTGACAGGTGCTTAGCTTCAACAGACAGTTAACAGCAACTGCAGAATGCGCATTATGCCGCTACAGCCCACAGAACAACCACAAACGCTATAACCTACCTTTCAGTGTTTCATTTTACTTCCCCCCTCCCCCTTACTTAGAACCCTCTACGTTTGCAACCCCCATGTTTATTTTATACAAAAGCGTCTCGCGTTTTTCTTTCTTCTTCTCTCGCTTCCTTTTTCTACGTTTCGCGTTTCCAAGTGGACGGTTTCCACCATCAACGTCGTCTGCTTACTTTCAATCTTTTATTTATTCTTCGGCGCGCAAAGTCCCGTGGAAGTGTCTGTAAGTCGTCTGCAGAAAAACCTTACCATGCAACAACAGGTATGAACAAAATGCTAACCACCGTCACATCTGGCCTTCTTCTTTCAAAGCTAAACACGCAACTGAGTCAACTCTGTAAAGACTACAATTAATCTAAACTACACACAAAATCTCAATTTTTACCCAAAAGGTTTCTTTACTTTATTATTATCAGTCAACTGTTATAGTTTCAGTGAAAAGGATGCTGTCGTCGAATTACAAAGGCAAAAACCGACACTCAAAAACTTCAATGTACCAAATTAAATTTGTAATCTTCGAATAAACGCAGAAAGGCATAACTTGGCATATTGTATGTTTGTTTGCGCAAAATGCGTAAAAATTAAACGCATTGTTGTGTGCTGTGAACAGTGGCAACTTACTCTGAAGTGTGTCATCCCCGTTGTGTGTATGTGAACCAGTAAGTGGGTATGTATGTAGTCAATAACACAACTGTATATGTCTAATTAGATGTTACAGTCTTAGATAAAAAAAACTACATGTTTCGGCCGGTAGTGGCCATCATCAGGTTTTATCATTCGACTCACTTAAGATTATTTTATACAATTCGCGTGGCGCCGTGTTTGATGAGGAGAGCTCAACATCAAAACCCTTGTTGGAGCAACAACAAGAGTTTTGATGTTGAGCTCTCCTCATCAAACACGCCGCCACGCGAAATGTATAGAATAATCTTAAGTGAGTCGAATGATAAAACCTGATGATGGCCACTACCGGCCGAAACATGTAGTTTTTTGATCTAAGAATATAACATCTAATTAGACATACTGTATACAGTTGTGTTATTGACTACATACCCACTTATTAGTGGCAACTTAAAGTGTTGCATAACCCTAAATATTGTCAATCTTCACAACATAAAGTAGGCTCCAGCGGGGACGTTCCGATCGGAACAAGGACCACCTTGTGACCGTTTAAAGAAAGGAAAAAATAAATAACATTGAAACACAACTTCTTTTTTGTAAAATATTCACAGAGCTACATGTTCCGATCCCGCAGGGTCATCATCAGGCTGGCTTCTTTTAGAATATGTTACAAGAAGCATACATTGGGAAGTATTTATATTTCTTTTAACAAGGTCTAAAAGCCAGCCGAGGGTTCAGAACACGTAGCTGTATGAATATATTACAAAAGAAATTGTGTTTAGGTGGGTATTTACTTACTCCATTCTTTAGAGTTCAACACATAACGGGATGCATAATTTTGAAATTTTGACCGTTCGCCGTTCTCCTCAGACAAATGCCGGGATACCACTTTAGGTCACGACCGCTTCGTTCAACACTCTTTCCAATTCATAAGTTATCCTACCAATCGACAATACAGAAATTGTATATGTAAATAAATAAATAAATAAATAAATATGGCTCTACATTTTATGTTTTTTTTGACCGTGCATCCTGGTACGATCCTTGTAAATAACCAACTTGAACAATTTTTCACATGTATGTTTATTTCTATTCTTTACATATCTCGGGCAGCCATGTGCTCATCATCAGGAGAATTGTTGTATCAATGCGACACCTGGTTTATGTCACTCTGTGTAGATGACCGTCTGGTATGCATACCAGACGGTCATCTACACAGAGTGACATAAACCAGGTGTCGCATTGATACAACAATTCTCCTGATGATGAGCACATGGCTGCCCGAGATATGTAAAGAATAGAAATAAACATACATGTGAAAAATTGTTCAAGTTGGTTATTTACAAGGATCGTACCAGGATGCACGGTCAAAAAAAACATAAAATGTAGAGCCATATTTATTTATTTATTTATTTATTTACATATACAATTTCTGTATTGTCGATTGGTAGGATAACTTATGAATTGGAAAGAGTGTTGAACGAAGCGGTCGTGACCTAAAGTGGTATCCCGGCATTTGTCTGAGGAGAACGGCGAACGGTCAAAATTTCAAAATTATGCATCCCGTTATGTGTTGAACTCTAAAGAATGGAGTAAGTAAATACCCACCTAAACACAATTTCTTTTGTAATATATTCATACAGCTACGTGTTCTGAACCCTCGGCTGGCTTTTAGACCTTGTTAAAAGAAATATAAATACTTCCCAATGTATGCTTCTTGTAACATATTCTAAAAGAAGCCAGCCTGATGATGACCCTGCGGGATCGGAACATGTAGCTCTGTGAATATTTTACAAAAAAGAAGTTGTGTTTCAATGTTATTTATTTTTTCCTTTCTTTAAACGGTCACAAGGTGGTCCTTGTTCCGATCGGAACGTCCCCGCTGGAGCCTACTTTATGTTGTGAAGATTGACAATATTTAGGGTTATGCAACACTTTAAGTTGCCACTAATAAGTGGGTATGTAGTCAATAACACAACTGTATACAGTATGTCTAATTAGATGTTATATTCTTAGATCAAAAAACTACATGTTTCGGCCGGTAGTGGCCATCATCAGGTTTTATCATTCGACTCACTTAAGATTATTCTATACATTTCGCGTGGCGGCGTGTTTGATGAGGAGAGCTCAACATCAAAACTCTTGTTGTTGCTCCAACAAGGGTTTTGATGTTGAGCTCTCCTCATCAAACACGGCGCCACGCGAATTGTATAAAATAATCTTAAGTGAGTCGAATGATAAAACCTGATGATGGCCACTACCGGCCGAAACATGTAGTTTTTTTTATCTAAGACTGTAACATCTAATTAGACATATACAGTTGTGTTATTGACTACATACATACCCACTTACTGGTTCACATACACACAACGGGGATGACACACTTCAGAGTAAGTTGCCACTGTTCACAGCACACAACAATGCGTTTAATTTTTACGCATTTTGCGCAAACAAACATACAATATGCCAAGTTATGCCTTTCTGCGTTTATTCGAAGATTACAAATTTAATTTGGTACATTGAAGTTTTTGAGTGTCGGTTTTTGCCTTTGTAATTCGACGACAGCATCCTTTTCACTGAAACTATAACAGTTGACTGATAATAATAAAGTAAAGAAACCTTTTGGGTAAAAATTGAGATTTTGTGTGTAGTTTAGATTAATTGTAGTCTTTACAGAGTTGACTCAGTTGCGTGTTTAGCTTTGAAAGAAGAAGGCCAGATGTGACGGTGGTTAGCATTTTGTTCATACCTGTTGTTGCATGGTAAGGTTTTTCTGCAGACGACTTACAGACACTTCCACGGGACTTTGCGCGCCGAAGAATAAATAAAAGATTGAAAGTAAGCAGACGACGTTGATGGTGGAAACCGTCCACTTGGAAACGCGAAACGTAGAAAAAGGAAGCGAGAGAAGAAGAAAGAAAAACGCGAGACGCTTTTGTATAAAATAAACATGGGGGTTGCAAACGTAGAGGGTTCTAAGTAAGGGGGAGGGGGGAAGTAAAATGAAACACTGAAAGGTAGGTTATAGCGTTTGTGGTTGTTCTGTGGGCTGTAGCGGCATAATGCGCATTCTGCAGTTGCTGTTAACTGTCTGTTGAAGCTAAGCACCTGTCAGTTTTGTGTAAGAAATAAACTCACTTTGTTGACGGAAGCTAGATCAGCATTACAATTAAAATCCTGTTTGTTTTGTCTCTGACATTACTGAAGAAAATAGGATGGAATGGAATGGACTGGGTTTATCTGGCTTTGTGGTGTCAAATGGCGGGCTGCTGTGGACAGTGAATTGAACTTCCAGGCTGTGTAATATTTCGGGAATTTCGCGGCTAGCTAAGAAGCTGTTCATGTCTCAAGAAGGACTCCGTTTCTTGTACACTCGAATCCCACGTCTCGTCGGTTTTGCAAATTCGCGGTGTCTCCCCCTCAATGGGTAGGAGCGTAAAAATTATCTGACAACTCGAATAGGTCTTGCAGCCGCACCGCAAGATATGTAAGGAGGTGAACCAAGTAAATTTATGCAGCTTGTCATTGCAATGTTTTTGCAAAGAGATAAAAACTATAAGAATCTTAAAACTTTTTTTTATGTTGTTTGGGGGGGGGGGGCGGCCTAGTATTCGCGGATTTGCGCTTTTCGCGGGGGAACTTAGAACCTACCCTCCTCGAAAAGCGAGGGATGCGTGTGGCTGGTTGTTTGATTGGTTGGTTGGTTAGAAGTTGGTGGTATTCTTTTTTTTTTTCTTTGGATTACGGCTTGTAGTCTGTTTCATTTTATAATTTCGGGCCGATCAGGAGGCCTCTGTTTACGTAGGGTTACACAGTATACTAAATAAGTGGAAAAATACGTTATGCGCAGTCTGACAGAGTCCTGTCTGCTTGCCATCTTACATAGCTAAATGCCCATTCGCCATTACGTAATCCATATTACTGAGAAGGGCCTTCATTAGATTGACTGAATATTACAAATGAAAAGACAAATTGTGGATGAAGCATAAGAAATGTATAGGTCTACTGAATAGTGCTGGGATCCATTGTGTAAAGTACGTGCTAATAAATATAATTACAGAGAACAAATCAAATTGCATCGGGAATTTAATTACATGTAGTTAAAATTCGAGGAATATTTGCCAATTTAATAAACAAGTTTCATTGTATATTTCAAAATGATGGTATTTGTTTGATTTGTAACATCTAGTTAAAAAACAATATGTATATAACAATAATAATGAATTCAAATATGCTTTATCGTGTAAATGTTTACCCAGTAGCTGCGATATTGTGTGATGTGGAGCCGCTTTACTTGCCGGTTCTTTTCCTCCGTTCAATTGACGTTTGATTACTTGTTCGCCTCTTCCGGCAGTCTTGTTTATTCTGAGGCTGAGCAATATAATATTCCGAGTTAACATTACCAAACAAGTAGCGAGTTAGATCGTAAGCAGCCATGCAAAGAAGCCAGGCATCCATTCATCGTCATCTTCTTATCCATCATCAGCCTATCTCCTTGTTTAAACCCCGGATTACAGAGCAGTGAACTTACTAATTAAGACTGCGTGGAATCTGACAATTCGGATGCACAGTTCCAGCGAATTGAAACAAGTATAACAGATACAAAGTTTAGTATACACTTAGGCTACAGGGTGTTCATTTTGTCTTGTGCCTGAGCACGGCAGCTGTTACGGAATATCGCAGCGGATGCTGGGTTTCTATACAATAAAGCTGCCTTACTCAGGGACACGATAAAAGGAACACCTGTGTATTGTGTTTACAATTCTTCATTCATTCATTCCTTTCCCGTCTTCGGTCGACACACGAAAAGGCTGCAATACTGGCCTGCAAGGGTATAAAGTTACTTGTTATTTTGTATGGGTGTGAAGCGTGCTGACATTGATAAAGCATACAGTGAATGTGACATTCATAGGACCATGCATCGTGATATATTCTTACAATAAAAGCCAACAAGATGCACGATTTATCAACTTTATTTTGATAAAGAACTCTACATATTTCGGACATATTTACTGTCCGTCATCAGGAGTCTTAATACTGTATTCACAGCAATTGGTATTTGTCTTACTAGTTATGTTGACTGTCTGCTAGCGATGTCAGATATAGATTGCAGAGTGAATGGTGTAAGAGAAAGGACGAAAAAAAATCAAGCAAATTAAATGTGTTCCCATGCACAGACTGAAGGTATATTTGGAGAGCATGTTGTATGTGTCCACTCACTCTTAACCTCTGCGCTAATTGGAGGTAACAGGCGATCACTTCAATTTATCATGTTGTGTAGGAATGTGTTGTGGAGCCGTGGCCAGGTGTGCTTCAGCTGTGATATGCTGCCACAACATCTCGTTTGCAAATATGAATTGAATTGTGAATACTGTAACATAACTTTAGCAAGGAACAAAGCTCCCTGATGATGATGTGACAAGATCGAAACATGTCGGAGTGTTTTAAAATGTTTTAAAAGTGTTTTATGTGAAATTATATGTGCACTCGTTGGTTGATAAATTGAAGTGATTCTACAAAAAATTGCACGGTGCTACAATAAGATTTATTGTAACAGGCGATGTTAATGCCTCTGGTACACAGGCTAGATGGGCCCCAGATGAAGTCTGGGCTTTTGGAGAAGAGACAGCTCTCCTGCCTTTGTCGAGAATCAGACAACGAATCCTCGGTGGTTCAGTCCGTAGGCTAAAGGAAGCTGTAATTGGATTACAGGGAGCACAAAGTGACAGTAGTCTGAAGACTACAAACCTCAGATGATGGGACACAAGTGAGATGCTACTGCAAGACATTTTAACAAGACGGGAATTGTAGGTATAACGTAACATTGACGCGCGTTCGCGTAACCATTGTTGCCGTGCCAAAGCAATAAGTATTAAATATTACGAGTGTCTTTTCTTGTCATATTTGTCTGGCGTGCAAAGTACACGACAGGAAATATAGATATAACTTAACATTCAGTTGCATTTGCTTGCCGTTATTGCCATGGAAGAACTGTAAGCATTCAACTTTAACAGCGCGTGTCTGCATTCATACCTCAGTTACCCAGTTACCCGGCAGAAACGCGGAAAGGAAGAGCATTTGGACGGCATAGTCGTAGGTGCGAGGATAATATTGAAAGTGATCTAAGACATGGTTTCATGGCATTGACTAGTTTCATATGTCTTAGGGCAAGCTCAATTTTCTGCTCCACGTGAAAAGAATAACGAACCCACATATGTTCATTATTATATACACGTGGGGAATAAGTTTGGTATCCATTGACCATTACTTACTTACTTACTCCATGGTGCAGAGTCCTTCTTGAACACCTAACTGGTTTGCAGCTAGTCAAGAAATTCCCCGCATTTCACGGAACCCGAAGGTTCGTTACCGCACTCACAAGCGTCCGCCACCTGTCTCTATCCTGGGCCAGCCCAATCCAGTCCATATAC
>Ga0123352_10020756_pt1 | contig 10472 bp, 5 predicted proteins | sample TergutLab28metaG_FD_89700 | JGI IMG/M metagenome (GOLD analysis project Ga0123352, IMG submission 89700) | Labiotermes labralis P1 segment gut microbial communities from Petit-Saut dam, French Guiana - Lab288 P1 | ecosystem: Host-associated > Arthropoda: Insects > Digestive system > Gut ... | reverse complement strand
GTGTACAGAAAAAAAGTGGATACACGAGACGAACTGCTCGTTAACATACTGGATGTTATCGCCTGCATAAAGGAACGTCAAGACGCACTCAGACGAACAACACGCCATGTCTTCACACGAGTTACAAAGTGCATTGATCCTGACGGTGAAATTTTCTAACACTTATTATAAACTGTACCAACTCTGTCAAATGAACAATAAATACCCGCATTAGAAACAGTTCGTACACGTAATATCTCTTTCTTATCAACAATTTTGCGGTTGTACATTCAAATATCTCTATCTCGGAAACCGTTCGGAATAGTACACATGTTCATATGAACATTTTTGCTTAGAATGAGCGATACTATGACCTCCCAGAATATTGACCTTTCCTCCTGGGACACCCTGTATATAGAATACACACTTCCACTAATTAAGTGTTCGTCTCCGCTCCCCATTCGACAGTACAGCACCTCACACAACACCACTGCCATCCCATATTCTTCCCCGTTCTTCTTTACAGCATTTGCGCTTGGGTCGATCTGCTGGCTGTCAATATACAGAACTACATACTTGCTTCTATTTGGCTTATCTCTATACGTGATGCGTCAAACATAAACGTTGCATACAGTGGATTCTTGTTACTGATTCGACAAGGACACACACACACACACATTCACAACAGCACTGATTCAAGCACAACCTTCGACAGCAGCAATTTGATAATTTTAATTCAAAGGAAACACACCTTGGCATTTCATTTATAAATATTTCTGTCGAACACGCCTATTAGGTGCGCACTGTATCCTCGTACAGCCTTGTATTTACACACACCAACACCAGTGTCACGTAGCAGCTATGTTAACGTCTAAGTGCACTTTGCAACTCTGTATTGGCTCCCTCCAAACTGAAAGTATTCTTATAAAGCTGATAATCGGTTAGCTCTTAAGAAGGATTTGCTATATTTTAAAACTTAAAAAGAAGCTGCCAATTGCGCAGCTTCAGTAAGTGTCCTCTTTCCGTACATTACATAATTACTTATGTCACTAAACAAAACGATGTCTCAAGTGCGTATGATTGTTGCGCACCTGAATGAGATTACCCTGTATATGCCCGGACATTTCGTACATCCACGTGGCACGCGTAAGCGACTGCGTGCCCTAACCCGATGTTACTCCGTGACAGCGCACGAAAGTGTCACATAGACCACTTTCACGGCAGACTGCGTGCCAGCAAGCACTTTCGGTCCTTAGGCGTTCAAAGCCCCCGTGGTAACTATACATACCACGTAATGCGGCGTTACAAAACTCTCCACTTTGTCCTCGCTGTGCACTTACGTGGCAATTATTGTTCTCAGAATAAATAACATTTCTTCAAACAGCACGAACAGGTTGGTCATCCTAATGTGAACGAAGTGTGATCATTGAGAGGTACGAACTGAAGTTGTATATATGCTTGTAGTTTAGACGTTCTCAGGTTTCGATCGGTCAACGTTAAAGAAAACAGATTAAATGTATATTGAATACAAATACATACTAATATTGCTACCAGTATATACGGTACACATCCGGACATAAACTTCAAACTCCCCCCTCTGAGCGTCACTAAAATTTCGAAACACAAAATTGGAAATCCAGCCCAAAATGCTCTACTCCTCTCCTGTGCCGTGTGTTCACACAATCCAACTCCCATCACCTTATTGCCTTCACCTTCGAACACTCTACTTCGCTTTCCGCCAATGCTTACCAGAAGGACGAGCGGGCATTCGCTGGGAAACATCAGATCTCCGAATTTTATATTTTTCCCTCCCGCAACGAACATAGAATCTCTCACTAATTCCCCGCACCCCGTTTATTCTCCTTTAGAAAGAGTAAGATATACAAAACTATAATTTTGCTGTTGTTTCATATGGGTGTGAAACTTGGTCGCTCATATTGAGGGAGGAACGTAGGCTGAGGGTGTTTCAGAATAGGGCGTTGAGGAGAATATTTGGGCGTAAGAGGGACGAGGTAACAGGAAAGTGGAGAAGACTAAATGACAAGGAACTTAGTGATCTGGCAGTATTGTTCGGGCGATAAAATCCAGTAGAATGGGATGGGCGGGACATGTAGCACGTGCGGGGGAGAGATGTATAATGGGTTTTGGTGGGGAAATCTGAGGTAAAGAGACCACTTGGAAGAACCAAGCGTAGATGGGAGGATAATATTAAGATGGATCTTCAGGAAGTGGGATGGGGAGCATGAACTGGATCGATCTGGCTCAGAATAGGGACAGGTGGCGGGCGCTTGCGAATTAGTTTAATGTATGAACTTAAAAAAAAGTTGGAAAGGTACTGACGAGTAAATCTGTTGGGACTGGGCCTTCGTCTTATGAAAAAAAGAGAATTTACCGGGCCGCGGTCTCACAAAGTTTGAGAAACTCTGGACTAAGTAAGTAAGTAAGTCAGTTTACTCGGTCCTTTAGTTAGTCTGCAGCCACCACGGGCTCTCCTCTTCGCAAAACATCGCCACTCAAAATTTCTGTGCAGTTTGAGCGTCCTCAAGGCTTTGCGTAAGGAGACGGATGTTGTTTATATTTGGAGAAAGTACAGAAATTCTTGCAACTGAAGCGATGTTTCATAACGCAATACACGTTCAAGACACATAGCAACAGACTATTGCCAACCTTGACAGATGGCATCACGAAGTGCTAGAATGAACATATAACGAACACAATTATATACGTACAGCACTACTTATATATTAAAACATAGGCTACATGTTTCGACCCATCATTAGGTCATCCTCAGGTCTGCGGCAGACCAAGTCATTGGTGCTGTGTGTATATTGGGATGCCAATATACACACAGCACCAATGATTTAGTCTGCCGCAGGCCTGAGGATGACCTAATGTTGGGACGAAACCTGCAGCCTATGTTTTAATATATAAGCAGTGCTGACGTATACAATTGTATTCATTATATATTGCCAACCTTGTTGATACGAAATTACGGGTTCCTAATAACAAATCGCCAACCTTTGTGAAACAAAATAACCATGAACACGCTTTATTCGTGGAGTAGTGATGTAAAAAAAGCAACGTAGACAATGCCAGCTTTCACTAGTTGCGGCAAGTAGGCCGGTGGCGGTATGGTGGGGGCAGCGCTGCTCTATAGCGCTTACACCAGTAACCCACTGGGCCGCCAAGTGGGCAGCCGCCATGGAGATTCTGATATTCAGGATACTCCTGTTAGTTGTATTGTTCATCATGCTGACGGGAGATTATACGACATTCTTCAGTCACATTCTACAGCGAGGTACGGCGCCGACGCATCACGATCCCTCCAGAACGACGTCCAAATCTTACGACAACGAAGACGCAGATGGCACGCAATTAGAAGACGCGTTGGAACTGTACTGTGAGTGCTTTACATGATTCGTTGACGAATGTTACCAGTGCATGTTTCACGAAGTAGAGCAGTGAGTATCAGCAGGTGTGCCGCGACCCACCGATGTGCTCGCGAGCTTTCATCAAGTGTGCTATGAGGGTTTGAACAGAAGAACGGCGACATAACGTTAAGTACGTAAAGTATAGAAATCCAGGAAATGTTCGGCGGCATACTTTGCACTGTAACTTGAGTTCATTTCATTAATTAGTTGAATCATAACAGTATTTGAAATCTGGGAGCAGAAATTAGTGACAACAGTGGTAAAAGCCAGTGTTGGTAGTGATGTCACAGCAATGGTCGTGAAGCTACCTCAACCCAATCCGTCTATTGACAGTTTGTCTCGGGCAGCGAATATCTGCTTCGAGTAAGAAAGGTGTTGTGTCTTCCAGTCCTTACTCAAGTCGTATTTAGGGTGAGATTTTCTTTAAAGGCTGAAATCAACCTAAATAATATTTAAAGATCCAGTCCGTACCGCGCAGTAAACACACTCCGTCACGGTTATAAAAACCAATCAGTTAATGCTGTATGGCGAAATAATCACTGTTTGTTTTAAGATCCACACAAAACACATAAATGTGCTGTGTGGGCAGAATGTAGGATTTGTGAATGTTAAACTGGCGGTACGTGTAGTGACCATTACGTTTTAAAGGGTAACCACACGTGTGAATTATTTAGATCATATTTATAAAACCTTAGTAAATGTTTTTAATTTACGGAAACGTAAAATAATTTGATTTACAAAATGAAAAGCCAGTGGTGTTTCGTACACACACAAACACATAGACACACACACGCGCGCGCGCGCGCGAATTTAAGAACAGAGTTCGTAATCTGACGAAGTCTGTGCTGAGGCTCTGTTAAAACGTGTGTGTGGCCATACTATAAGGTTCAGTTCTTTCTTCTAATGTTTTGTGCGTCGCGGGTACCAATAAGACTGAGAACAAATAAAGGACGCGAATGTATGAACTGGATTAATCTGGCTTATGTTATGCTTTAGTGATGAGCTGCTGTGAATACGGTAATGATGGTCGGGGTACCATAAACTGCAGGAAATGATTTGATCAGATAAGCGAGTATCAGCTTTTTAAATGACATAGTTATTAACAATTCCACTTCATCGGTACAGCCGTACTCGTGTTTACATTTTTAACTTCGTATGGTAACTATATGTACAATATGAATTAATAACGACTCTTCATTTTTCCTCCAAACATTGCATGTATGTGTGTCATCCTGTTCGCATAATGAGCATCTGTCAAACGTTTGTTAATAACATGAAATTTGCAGTGCCCCTACATTACGAGTGTGCTGTTTGGGTTCAGAAATGGATTGAAACTTTAAAAAACCACCGATTTTTAATTTGAAAACAAAATATGCCATCATATTTACGAGAATAATCTTAGTAATTAACCAACTTAATGCACAAATTCTTGTTTTATAATAAGTTTATTATATGCCTCTACATGTTTCGAGCACTGTTATGCTCATCATCAGGAGGTTAAAATATATTATACAGAATCGGGTATCATCACACCTGTAGGTGGCAGTCCCGTGCACAGGCTGAGAGAGGACTGTGCACCGGACGGCCACCTACAGGTGTGATGATACCAGATACTGTATAATACAGTTTTAGCCTCCTGATGATGAGCACAAGAGTGCTCGAAACATGTAAAGGCATATAATAAACTTATTACAGAACAAGAATTTGTGCATTAAGTTTGTTAATTACTAAGTTTATACTGAGATGCACGGTCAGCAAAACATCAATGTTTACGAGAAATTAAACTTCACTTTTCGTGATCAGCGACAAACATAAATCCCACCGCCGATGATGCAGGTGGTTGGCAAAGAAAATAAAAAAAATCCAACGAAGATTTTGAAAGATTTAATTACCAAATTCATTACAAAGGTATGTGCTTACGGGATCCCTGGACGTCGCCAGGAGATCCCCCATACTTCCACGGAACACGGTTGGAATATCAGTGGTATATATGTAATGGCGACGCAGTGGTTTTATTGCGCTTTGCTGAATTCAGCTGCTTGGCGTTGAAAGATCTAGCAGGGAAAGTAACCCACGGTGTACGAACAGCGACTGAAGGCCTCGCGCATGTCTGGTCGACCTTACCAAACGAACTAATTTCATATATAAAGGTCATCCAGTGCTGTAGAAACATACCGGGTGGGAGGGGGGGAGAAGTGGCCCTGAGCTCTTCCCTACATAAAGTATGCGTGTGAGTTATTGCGATATACTGAGACAATACAGTTACTGAAAATATTATGCAGAATAGTACAGGAATAGAAGCATACCTAATTTACCTGGGAATTACAAGGGATCATTATTCTAAGGTACAATACTTAAGCACAGGCGTAGGGATTATAATCAAATTGTTCTTCGAGAAGTGAGAAGAGGGAATATCGCTAAGATTATATTGGCTGTTGTAAACGTGGTATTGACATTCCTGGTTATACACACACACACACACACACATATATATATACATATATAGACACACAAAAGGTAAAGTGATTCCGTTACAGGCCAGGTGTGGCCCAAAGGTAGGTAGAGATGTAGCTCTACTCTTCCATGACCGCGGCACTAGAAGGGGGGGGGGGGGGGAGTGGTCGGCGGCCCGCCCCGGCCGCACTTTACCCCCGGGAAAAACCTGGTACCCATTTACAGGAGGCTGGGTGGACCCCAGGGCCGGTCTGGACGGGCGGAAAATCTCGTCTCCACCGGGATTCGATCCCGGATCGTCCAGCCCGTGGTCAGTCGCTATACCGACTGAGCTACCAGGCCCACTATATATATATATAATTAGGTATTAGCTTCGTACAAACTACGTATGATTCTGTACCGATACAGACCCAAACAGAATCCCACCGACTGTCCTTAGCATTGCTATCCACGAGTATACCAAATTTAACTGAAATTCCTTCAGTATTGCCAACTATGAAACACTGTAAGGAACACGACACATCTTAAAACATGCAAAATCCAGTCTTGGTAATACCACTGAGTCTGTTAGAAACACGACTGTCTTAGATTGCCTGAAAAGCTGTATTTTAAATCCGGCTTTTCGTCAGATAGTTTGAACCACGTAAACGCCGGACTGCCATGTCACCCCGTGTGACCGTAATGGGCCCAGTCATTATCAGTAATCGCTATATTATCAGTCGGTACAGGAACTTTTCCTGTCACAGAAATAACCTATCTACCAGCCGATGGCCTTGATGGTTACTCTAACACCCTGTTCTTGTGTCCGAGAGTTACAGGGTTCGAATCAGAGCTGGAACACCGACTGTCCTGTGGTGGATTGCTATTCCCTTAGCCAAATTTCATTAAATTTATTGCGAATACAGCAAGGGAGAAAGATTCCTGTCTTCTCCACAACAACCATATCAGCTCTGGGGCCCATCCAGCCCCCTGTTCAATGGGTAGGGGTTCTTTCCCGGTGCTAAAGGAGCAGCGGCGTGGAGATGACCACCGCCATTTAGCGCCGAGGTTAAGAATGGATGGAGCCATACCTCCGCTCCCCCTACATTTCTTCATGGTGTGGACAGGGAGAACTTAACTTTTTTACTCTACGTCAGGAATGGTTTGGTCAAAGTCTGGCTCTAGCCACATGTTCTAGCTCTGTGCACATGTTCTGGCTGTAGGCACTTGTTCTGGCTTTGTGCACATGTTCTGATTCTATGCACATATTTTGGGTCTAGGTAAATGTTATCTCAATAGGACTAGAGCTACTGGCCGTGGTGTCTTGTGTGTTTCCTCAGTTCATATACGCTTTTGGTGGGACAGTTCCACTGTTCCTGTCTACGTCACCACTCGTCAGTTCCTCATCCACTCCACGCCATACAGTTTGTTATGTAACCGATAAAGCAGCAGGTCGGTAACAATTCGTCCCATCAAAGAAAGACTCGCTGGTGGATTCAGACGAGTTCACCAAATCCCCGCGGCGTTACATGATTGTTGCTACCTCAGTCTGTATGTTTACTCTGTAAATTATCTTCTTTGGAGTCAGGATAATTCAGTCAGTATAGTGCCTAGGCTATGGGATGTAGACTCGACAAGTCGGGGGTCCGATTCCAATCAGCAGCAATAAATTATTCTCTGTTCCACAGTTACGCATCCAGCAGGTAGAGGTGTACAGGGGCACTGGGGGTAGAGGGGACAAAGCGACTGCGAAGTATTTGTGAACACGTACAATCACGAAGTGGGGACTTTAAGAATGCGTGGAGCTATGTCTGCACTCAGACCGAATGCTGTGGTGCACTGGTGAAACGTTTTATTCCTTTTAGGCGCGCTAGCAAAACTGTGAAAAGCGACTGTTAGCTCCGCCATGTCTGTCTGTCCGTCCGCATGGAACAACTCGGCTCCCACTGGACGGATTTTCATGAAATTTGATATTTATGTATTTTTAAAAAATCTGTCGACGCAGTTCAAGTTTCAGTAAAATGTGACGAGAATAACAGGTACTTTACATGAAGACCGATATACATTTTTGATCATATCTCGCTCGCTTCTTCTTATAATGAGACATATTTCAGACAGACGTTATAGAGAAAATCAAAACACAAATTGTATATTTAATAACTTTTTTCTCGAAAATCGTGACGTTTATGAGATAATGTGGAAAAATATTGTAGAGCGGGGCAGGCACCAAAAGACAAAATGGCGCATGCGCATTGCGTGCTGTGTAACTAAGGCTACAAACACACACTCAGAATATGCAATACTTATTGCTTTTCCACGGCTACAATGCATGAACGCGCCTCAATGTTGCGACACAAGTACATTGCCTATCTTGTTGTGTATGTTTTCTGCTATATAAAATGTTTACACCTGCAAGTCATTAACTTAAATAAGCTCTCGACACAATGGCTACGCTGGAACATGGAGGGAACGTCAAATAATCGTAGCCGCAAACACAATAAATATTTCGTAAGAAACCTCTAAGTACAGAACAAACAAACACAAAAACTAACCAACTAACAACTCCATGCAGCAGAGTCCTTCCTGAGAGGTTAACAGTTCCTCAACCAGTCAAGAAATTCCTGCATTTTGTGGAACCTGAAGTTTCATTAGCCTGCCACTTGTCCTTATTCTATGCCAGCTCAATCCAATAAAGCTCCCCTCCAATTTGTTTCCTTTACATTGCATATTAGTGTTATTCTCCCATCTACGCTTTGACATTCCCAGCGATTCCTTTCGCTCATATTTCCCCACGAAGATCCTGCATGCACTTCTCCTCTGCCCCATACGTTTCACATGTCCAGCCAATCTCATCCTCCTTGATTCGATCACCCGAATAATATTTGGTGAGAACTGAAGAATAAAAACCAACTATATAGTACTTCTTATTTTATTGTACTTCTTATAGGCTCAATAAGTTTCGGGCACTACTATGCCCATCATCAGGAGCTCGCGACTATAATGTTGATTACCACATTGGTCGTGGTAATCAACATTATAATCATGAGCTCCTGATGATGGGAATAGTAGTGCCCGAAACATGTTGAGCCTATAATAAATACAATAAAATAATAAGTGTTATATAGTTGGTTTTTATTCTTCAGTTGTTAAAATGATGCACGTTCCAACAAACGTCATATTTGGTGAGAAATTCAAACTGTGAATCTCCTAATTATGCAGTCTGCTGCAGTACTGTGGTACTTCGTACCCCCTCAGCCGCAAATATCTTCTTCAGCACCTTATTTTAAACACCCTCAGCCTCTGCTCTTCCTTCAGGATGAGAGACAAAGTTACACACCCATATAAAATAACAGTTACAACTGTAAGTAACACACCAACGAATGCACATATATAGTCTTTAATAATAAAAAATTTACATTAAAACACTTAAGACGCTCCTACATGTTTCGATCACAGATCATCCTCAGGGAGCATACTTTGTTCCCTGCTGAAGTTACAGTTTAAAACACACAGTGATTTACTTCGTTATATTAATTTGGTGCTGTGGCAGCATGTCGTGTGTTATGTGTGTGAGTCGTGCGGTGTTCAGTTGAGACAGGCTGTCGATGTGCTTGTTGTGCCACATAGCGTGAGACTGACATCGAAACATGTAGGAGCGTTTTAAGTGTTTTAATGTAAATTTCAGATTATTAAAGACTATATATATGTGCGTTTGTTGGTGTGTTACTTAAATAAACTACAAAATGCACGGTGCAACGATGAAGATAATTATAACTGTGTTTGTATAGCTCTTAACCCCAGACGAAAAGAAATTAAAAGTAAAATTTATCTTTAGGATCACTGGCGAGTCCGGTTTTATTTGACGTTAATTATGGACGCCTAAGTAATAAAAGTGGAAATCGTCGAAAAGGAATTTTATAAAGCACTCCGCCGTCTGTTGATCTTTTCGTTGCATAACTTGAAAGTTCTCTCTGATTGGAAGTAGAAACAGGGGAAAAAACTATGACCTTGCTCAGTGCTGCCATAATCTCCGCATCAGATGCGAAGTTCAGTATTCAAGTAACAACAGGAAATGCAGCTGCTCCTCGCAACATCAACACTTGCCGTCGTCAGTATGCCTACCATGAACACTGACAATCTGTTGAAAGGTCCCACAACAAACAGCCTTGAATCGCACACCACACCCACTTTCTATTCCATGATAATTTTATTCACGTTGCCAACTGTGCACAAGAAGTTGCCTTGCTACGTAGTGCAGAGTGCTTCTTGAGAACTTACAGTCGCACAACTAGTCAAGCAATTGCCTTATTCACGATAGTCTGCCACTTCTCCCTAAACTGAGCTTCATAAATTCAATTCATACCCATCTTACTCTAGACTCTAATAATTCATTTTAATATTATCCCCCCATCCAAGCCTACATATCTAATGGGCATGCATTTACTTCCTATTTCCTGCACATTTACGTGGTATGTGACAGTAATTTAGGCAACGTATTTGTTTTTTGAGACCACTGGGGAGACCTAGGCGTAGATGGGTGGATAATATTAGGATGGATCTCCAGGAGGTGGGATGTGGGTATATGGACTGGATTGGCCTGGCCCAGGATAGAGACAGGTGGCGGACGCT
>Ga0123352_10020754_pt1 | contig 10473 bp, 3 predicted proteins | sample TergutLab28metaG_FD_89700 | JGI IMG/M metagenome (GOLD analysis project Ga0123352, IMG submission 89700) | Labiotermes labralis P1 segment gut microbial communities from Petit-Saut dam, French Guiana - Lab288 P1 | ecosystem: Host-associated > Arthropoda: Insects > Digestive system > Gut ... | reverse complement strand
GATCTTTTTTTCTTTTGAATTTTTTTTTTGTCTCCTATTTTTTTGCCCCTTCTCCCCGCGTCCCGGGGGGGCTCGCACCCTCTCCCCCCCCCCCCCCCAGCCACGTTCCCATGATAACATGATCGAATAATTGGAAGGATTTGAAAGGGAACGGGCGTAACGTGGTGGCGGTGGTACTGTTATGGACTTTACCCTCAAGGATTGAGGACAATCACGGAAACCGCAGTCCGAGAAGGTGACCGCGCTCATGTACTGACGTTTAATACCACACATGAGCTAATGAATTAAATGGTTTGACACAGTGTCATTACGAAGACACTAATAATTTAGCACCTGTTGACGTAAAATGCACAGTTAAAATACAAGTATACGGAGACAAGGCAGTTCTTATACTAGGAAATAATGTGAAAGATATGAAGTTGGCATGATATTAGACACTAATTGTGATATTTATATCTGTAGCTAGGTGAATGCAGTAGGCTGTCTGGCTCTCGCAGAGGTATCCACCTGGACTGTTTGACCTTGACGGTGGAGGTAAATACGCTCCTCCTACTTGTCTGTAACTTTACCGCTCCATATTGCGTTACGTCGCAGAAGACTGGAATGTTCAATAAGTTACTATTTCGGAAATGCACGAAATGTAATCGGAGCACAACCTATGCTTAATTGATGATTTCTGAAAATGTTTGTTTGTTTTTGGTGCGACAGCCCTCAGTGAGCCAGGGCCTCCTCATTCACGAGGTTTCTAGATCGCACACAACGACGCACCACAATCGGTAGGACTCCTCTGGACGAGTGATCAGCTCGTCGCAGAGACTTCCACCTGACAACACTCACAACAGACAAACGTCCATGCCCCCGGTGGGATTAGAACCCACAAACTCAGCAGGCGAGCGGCCGCAGACCTACGCTTTAGACCGCGCGGCCACTGGGACCGGCTTTCTGAAAATGTACCTACGAAAAAAAGAACAAGGACAAAAAACGCGTTTTGCTTTCTTGTGCATTTCTTAAAAGATTTTTCCTTGCCTATTTCGCGAAATATACCCGAGATGTGCTGATACACGCGTGCAGATCTTCTTATAATAAATGAGGTCATGAAATTTGTCCGATCCAACTGAAACGGCTTGAAATATTTTTTTATTGATTTCTCCCATGTGTAGCCTCATGAAAATATACGTTCGTTGTTTCACGGGTTGTCACATCTGTAAAAAAGGATGGAAGGTTAGACTGACAGTGGAGGCTAATTTAATAGGCGTTTACTAAGGATGTGAAGACGCCTAAAATATTTCCAAAGAAATCGTTTATTTTGTACTAACATAGGCACAAATAAGTACTGTAAATTTCTATTAAATTGCTCCGACATGTTTCAGTGTTAATACACCATCTTCAGGGAGTTTACAATTCGTGTTAGCTAAAGTCATGAATCATTAAATGACAAAACACAATGTAATGTGTTTTTATGATAAAATCTTGGAAAATATGGCCGCATATGTAATTCCTGGTTAGGTGTGTGTGATGCGGAGAAAACAGGAACCTCGTGGGGCCCATTTCAGGTCTGGCGACCCACGCAAATTTGCGAAACAAACTGAGTGCGACTCAAAGACAAACGTTTATTTAAGAAATATTCCATTTGATAAGTTCATAAAATCTGTTGTCAGATTATTGGGTGAGTACTGATTTTTCTGTGTAAATTCACAACTGCGTTCTGTGAACATATTTACGACAAGCACTACATTACATGTTAGGGCACAGTCCATCCACCATTTTGGTTACGCAGCAAAGTACAGTTTAAAAATAACCAACATAAGCTCTTCATTGCCTTCGATTTTATTATTATTATTACAACATAAGCATTTCGGTTTTCATAACCACCATCATCAGTGTAGCCAGTAAGACTTTTAAAATCACACATTTTTTAAAATGTGTGATTTTAAAAAGGCCACACGGAAAAAAAATTATCAACTTGTTTCAAATGCTAAAATTGTGCTGCACCTGTTCCAACAGTACTTCACTTCCCCCACCCCTGAAACAAGGCGAGAGTAAAAACCACCCTCGGTCCATATTTACTTCCCAAGCACACCCACAAAACACTCAACAAATCCTTTCCGTAAATGTTTCAAATCATGCAGCCCAATGTCAGATCTCGTGACCCGCAAGCTCCTAAGAGATCCACATGCCTAGTTTTAAGTCCCATTCGAACACAAACCCTCTAAATCAGAATGTCGGTAAACAACCGCTACCTGTAAGAACAACCCTTTCTTCTCATCCAACCCTGGCAGCAGAGCTAGCTAGCCGTACGCCTGGGAAAATTAAGGAAGTTTAATTCATGTTTTAACTTCAAATTAAGCAAATGTATTGGTGTCTTTGGTTAATATATACGTGGCGTGATTGAATGTAATGAATGGAAGACAGAGAAACATCACGAATGCACAAATATGGGGAAAGAAAAACGACTCGAGTTTTGACGGCAAGTCAGTTGCGGAGCGGGACGTACGAAATTTCACGTCGCTTGATTTTTGTTGAACAGAGTGTACCTGGCACTACAGATATTTTCCATACACGTCCAGACCGGCCCTAGGGCCCACCCAGCCTCTTGTACAATGGGTGCCGGATCTTTCCCGGGGGTAAAGCGGCCGGGGAGTGGCGTTAACCAGCCGCCCCATCTAGCACCGAGTTTAAGGAAAGAGTAGAGCTATACATCTTCCCCCTTGAGCCTTCCTGGCCTGTCCTAGGGCGACCTTTACCTTTTTACCATTTACCCTGGTAAGAAAAGCAGCCTGGACTTGAATGTGACCGACCGCTAACTACCATGTAGCTAAGGCAAAGTATGGGTGGAACTGTGTTTCCATGCACCATTATGCCTTAATGTCGCGCAAATGGAAACATTTACATTTGCCTTTATCATATTCTTTATATTGTATAGAAACTCGTGTTCCTCTTGCAATGACATTCTCAAAAATTGCAAAAATGTTCCTCGATACCGTTTCCGTGTATAAGAACGTAAGAACAGCTGAACAGATGTTAATAGAATTTGATGCTGGGAAATTTTCTGAGATGGCTTCAATATTTGTCAGTTTGTTTAAAATCAGAAAAAGCTGACGGATGTTACACGAGCATTTACGTGCGTTTCTGCTTACAGCTCGAGCATAAAGCACTAAATATTTATATGCACGAAAAATGTTACGAACAAGCGTTCTAGTGAGACATGAAACAAAGCTTATGTTCAGTACACTTTGTCACTATGTGTTACAGTTTTAGACATGTTTACAAATTACTAAGCTATAGGTGGGAGCATTTCCTGCCTAGTAGGCCTGCGTTAAAGTACAAACATTTCTTCAGAAAACTAGCGAAGTTTTCCGGTCTATTTTTAGCGACAGTAATTGTTGGAATTTTCTTTCATCGCGAATTAAATAATTCTGCGTGTTTAAAAAAGGGTCTTTATGTTTAAAGTACGTTTTTAACCCTTTAAATCTTTGTGGTTAATATATGTACCACCAACTTTGACATTAATGTATTCTACATTTTGCGCGCACGGTGTGTTCATGTTGAATGGATTTTTGAACAAACAGCAATAATTTCCCGGTGCAGTATTAAACTAATTGCTTCTGTAACCGAGACTGAGTGGGTTTACAGCGCGGTTCTTACTGAATCTTTACGTAAAATTTAGGCCAACCGTAGTCTTTAAAGGGCTAAATGAAGTCATGTAGTTTTTCTAATCGAAATAATCTGAATAAACACGTAAAATTATAACTTCTCACGAAAAACGCTTAAGGCTGCCTCTTATAATTCCTTCTGTTTGACGCTCCATTTAATTTGTGCACTGTAAATACAGCCTTGTTATACACGTCAGAAGGAGCCAGCAACTTTACAAAACAATGCAGCTCTTCAGTAGGAACATAATTCCTGGAACAATTATGAATACTCAATCAGACGATCAGGATTCCAACACAGAACACAGGACGGCAATTTTAGTGGCGGCTGGCTATCTGATGCCGCGTAGACGATTAAGATAGATGAGGAAAGGGGAGATGATTTTAATTTCATGGTTCCCCAGCAATATTCTCACGAACCTGGCTTGGTGTAATAACCTCTGGACCGTCATTTGGTTCACGGAAAACGTATTGAGGGCCCACAGCTATCTGACTCGGGTCATTACGTGATCTGTTGTATTGCTTCTATATTAACAGCCGGACCGCCAGCATAGCCTTTGTTGTCTGTTCGCGTTAACAAGAAAAGCGCTTCCTTATCATTAATATTAATAATCAAAGTTACAAATAATGTAAGTTTGTGGGCATTTAGTGGCATACCTCTCGTTGAATTCTGAAAGAGGAATTCGTCAATAATACCTATCCTCAGTAACTTGTCAAGTCTACTGAAGACGATAACATTAGTATGCCATTAAGCTACTAAGGATGGTAAAACGATAAGAATACGAACTAAAATTGCTGCTACTTTGTGGATTGTCTGTTATGAAAGCCGTACACTGTACCATCGACTCGACCATGTTTTGCGCCGTCGTCTTCTGTTTGTGGTCATAACTGCATGTTCAGATACGTAAAGAGAGATGAATGTACCTTGGCTGTGTTTATGTATCATACAGAGTGATTCGCCCGAAAGGTCAGTATTTTGGTAGTTGATGGCATCGGCCATTGGAGGGGAGGAGTAGGAAGGGGGGGGGGGATAAGCTCATATGAATATGTGTGTAATTTGGAATGGTTACCGATGCAGAGTTGTTTGAATGTCCAGCAGAGGAAACTTCGTTAGATTTCTGTTTGTGGGGTTGGATGAAGAGCGAAGTTTACTGAAGAAATGTGGATACAGCAGACGAATTGCTCGCTCGTATTTTGGATTCTGCCGCCAGCATAAAGAAACGTGAAGATTAATTCAGACGAACAACATGGGGCGATCTCCACGCGCAGCGTTTAAATGCATTGAGTGAGGTTGACGTTGGTATTTTCGAAAATTATTCTGAACGGTTACAGATTTTGTGTTACAGATTTGTCATTTAAACATTAAGTCAAAATTAAAATTAAATTAACAGTAAGTCATGTATGTTTCATTTTTATAACTTACAATACTTTTATATATTTATACCTTCACAGTGCTGTATCTCGGTAACCATCCAGAATTTGACACGTGTTCATATTGACTTTTTTTTTCTCGCAATGACCGATACTACCTCCCCCCAAAATGTTGACTGTTCTACTGAATCACCCTGTATAAAAGAATATCTCCTATTATATTAAATTTACGGCATTCCAACTCTGAATTCAGAATATGAGGATATACCGTGTCTATATTTTATAATTTGAGGCTTTACTTATCGGCAATTTGTATTGTGTTTTTTGGGGGGTTAAAGACACTGTGGTTGGTAGGAGGGGTACCCACTTAAAAGAGTGTATGGCGTTACAGCCCGGAAGACCATTCCTATGCTTTTTACAGGTTCGTAGGTAAAAAGCGGAATGTCTTTTTTGATACGCTGTTTGTTTTGCAAGATGTATATTTGGGGGCTTTTCTTCTAAAAAGGTTAAAAAACCCGCCTATTTATTGCATTATGGCTGCATGTCCGTCTACTTGCCTGCGTGTACCAGTTTGAATAGTGATGAGTGTATTTTGCACTGAATTTGACATTGCCAACTCTTCGTTATCGCTTGTCGACACATTCCAACTTTCGTAATAACTGTAAAAACGTAAGACTTGTACCTGAACATCCGAGCGCGCAGTTTATGATGACCGGACAGCAACAATCATGATACGATTTTCGGCAGGTTTTTCTCTCCGAAACTTTTAGCTCGGCCCTGCAGCCCACTCAGCGTACCGGACCCCTTCACCTGCAGAAAGTTAGCAGAGACGTGAAACTGGCAATTCACCTTCATTTAATTTCAAGGACAAGAATTTATGGAGTTATATCTCCACTCCCACTATATAGTTGTATGGCATGTACAGGGGCAAATTTAATATTATCCATTCCATGCATGGAAGTTGCAATGGAGCAGATCCTTTTTGAATCGAAGAATCTACATTTGACGTGTGTGTGTGTGTGTGTGTCCACAACCATACAACGTAAAGAACAATATGTTAAATAATATTAACCACGGACAGGTTAGCTATGTAACATTAGTATTTTTATATCTATAGCTACTGTAGTTAGTATTGATACACTATACATATTTATAATATATATATATATACATATACATATACATATATATTTGGCTTTGTTTTAATTTTATGCTTGTATTTCTTTGTGTTACGGTTTCCCTGAGGATGGCGAACGTTCGCCGAAACATGTCGGAGAACATGTGTGTAAATATAATTCGTAATACACTTCCCATATTGTAACATGTTTATTGGTACTCTATCAGTTAGTGACAACTATATTTTGCCATGCGGGATATTTCGCTTAGATAAAAATACCTGCCAGACGAAGTAGGAAATCCCTTCATTGACTGAAAAATATCGGTTTATCGAAAGCTCTGAAGATAGAAAAGTACGGACGGTCACAGCTGAGGTTGTTCTTATGGACTGTATGGGGGTGCGAACCTCAGCGCAAAGACCTAGTTTCCTGGGGATTCCTGCAGTCTTTCTCAGTCCGCCAAGACAAACAATGGGTGCGGTAACAGCATTGTCATTCTTAATTCAGCAGCACACTGTGAAACGTAGGGAGGAATGGAGTTAGAACTCCATGCATTCATAACTTGGTCTTAGTAGTCTACTCTGAAACACGCCTCGATCGGTTGTCACTTCACTACGGATGTATTGTCTCACGTACGGTACATTACCTGTGCAGGTGAAAAGCGTAATTAATGCACTCAGGAGTCATCAGCAAATGTTGGAATTAAAGTAGATATTTCGAAGGGTTCAAAGACAAACGTTCCTTCTGCTAAAATTGTAGTTTATGTGGTCTCTGTAACCGTCGGTTGCTCGGTTCGCGGTAAAACATGTGATCTTATGAAATTCACATTAGCTCGACCTGCTACACCAGCAGGGGTAATGTGGTGGTTCCTGCGGTCGTGTACCGAGTCTGACCCTTCAAACACAATGTTTATTGTATGTGTCACATGATTTAACATTTTAAAACTCTGCAGTATACACACTGAGTGCATGTAAGCGTTTAGTACGATGCTCAAAATAAAGATAGATTTTCTCGAAGCAACATTAAGAGACCGGTCCTTATAATGGAGCTGCAGTATATTTTATACGAGGTAGGAACTGAGTTTCTAAATGTAATTTATATAAACCTCTTTCTTCCTTCAGCGATTTCCTTCTGTCCTTGAGTAAGCATATGAAGGCACAAGTTTCTGCGATTGTGCAATTTTGTTGCTTCTATTCTTACAGCAACTTGTTTGTATGTTCGTGTGTTTGTATGTTTAAAGTTTTTGGCATCTTATTTTCCTTCAAGACGTGGAGTCTTTGACTGGGGTTTTTATGGATTAAAATTTTGGTAACTACGGAAAGTTGCTTACTGAAATATTAAGCCCTGTGTTAAAAATGCCTGGTGTTAGCGGGCACAACACTGCATGCTTCGTGTTGTGTACTTGCAATTAAACCAACAAATATTCATTTCCTTGTTAAACATTGTTGGTTTTTATTGCTGTATGTATAGTGAGAACCTATATCATGGTCAACATGGCTGTTCCATTGATCGAATGTACCAAAAATCAGTAAATGATAAGCGATTCAGCTCTTGTGGTGAGGGGTGTGAAAACTAGTCACAGTTGCAGACGAAAACGAGTTTTGTACAGTGGCAGGTTTATGAGCCAGAGGAAAGTTTCTGAATGGGTGGCAAGAATCAAAGAATGGCTGACGAGTGCTGTTGATTCGGGGCAGACGTCGATTGGGACTTGTGTTGGGATTAAGGGTGGAGACTGGTCAGCGTATCGGAGACAATAAAGGAAGAGCATCGATCAAAGTGCTTCAGAAATAAGTAAAATGGCATAAAAGTGGTGGAAGACCAAAGGAAAATCCTGTGCTGTTTTGCAAAATCTGAACCGTGGAATCAATAAATATATAAAGTATAGCTAAACAGCAGCATAGTTTCATAGTTAAATTCATAGTTTCATAGTTGTGTTTTGACTAACATATCAATTTACTTTTATAGTTATAATACACAATGGGGATGTGTCAACTCTCAAAATCAAGAAACATATTGATCTTTGCACGAAATATAGTGAAGTTCAAAGCGGTAAATACAAACGTAACATTTCTGTTAGCTGTTCCTACAGGGAACCAAACAAAAAATACACAAAGCTATTTTGCAGTTTACTCCTTAACCTTCTTGTCAGTATGTGCATTAGTTAGGACTGTTAAAGGGATGTGCCAGTACTGCGCCAGAGTTTTGTGGGTCCAATCACATTACTTACTGCACATTTGTTTTCTGTTTTTTAATTACACGATTTAACTACTGTTGTTTAATTCTGGTTGACATAGACAAAAGAAGTTTTTTAATATCGTACTTTATTTAAGGGCCCTGTCAATAACTGACTGCGTAGCCCCTTGCAACTGGATGTAGTGAATTGGAAATCACGTGGAAAGAATCTGTCGTGGCCTAATTTAATCTACTAACCAAGTAGTTGCTTGGAGGATCTGAGGAAATCATTAACAATCTAAGTCAAGTTAATCGGTGTCCCAGCCAAGATTCGAAGCAGGCTGCTCTTGTAAACAAGTCTCAGAAACGTTACCTATTTAGCTGCTTTGCTCGGTAGCAAACATCTGCCGTGGGAAGAACGCGTCGAATCTTTCTGCTAATGGCCTTCAAGATGTGAAGCTAAACCCCGTGTTTAAGTTCAGAGACTCTACCATGGCTCAAGACGTTTAGTCACTGGCCTCTGACCCAGGATAACCGGGTTCCATCCCAGGCCAGTTAACGTGGGATTTGAGGTGGACAATGTGATACTGGGACAGGTTTTTCACAAAGTAATTCGGTAGTCCACTGTCAGCGTCATTGCATCAATGCTCCACACTCATTCATCCCTCACTTTCTCTTCAGAACATTAGGTGAGAGCGTCATTAAATACAACTTTTGGAAAGTAAACTAACTTGCATATTTATAGCCCAGTCTGTGAGAAACAGCTACTTGTTTTTGGTAGACGGAATTAATTATGTTGAAATCCGGGGGAATTCATTACGCGCTGATTATAACGTTTATATTGGAGAAGTTCTGTGGATGTTCCTGTAAGCTTAAGTAGTAGGGCATGCCTTTCATCAACAAGACGACGTAGAAACACCACCTCTAATCCACTCCCTCTCTTGCAGTATTTTTATAACTCGGTTTCAGAAACTCTCCTACGGCCAGACTCTATACATTCCAGCAGAATTCCAATCCAACTCGTGTCGTAATGCTTACGAACGCTCAGCCGACTTCCTTGCGAAGTTGTTTCTATAGCAACGATCTGCAAGGCAATTCTAATTGCCAAATGCATGCTCCTCCTCTTTTATCAATGAGTCAAACCACCCCTAGTCGGTACGTAAAAATCCATCCCTCAGCTAAATTAATGGTTGCCAAAACGCGGTTCGCGTTCTCAAAGTGATGGAGGAAACTTTTCGGTGTGTCGTAGGAGATTCGAAAATCAATCTTTTTCTGCTTTACATGGTCTGTAAGGAATCTTAAAGCTTATTTTATCATTATTTACATATGTAGATCTACTTAAATTAACGTCACAATTGGTATGAAGGATGTTCGTGGAATTTCGAGAAGAAAATGGTTTAGGCGGTAACCTTTTTGACATCTATTCGGGAGATACCAGGTTCGAATTCCGGGTAAGGATACTGGCTATACTATGATTTTAAGTGGGTTTGCTCGGTTTTCTAGTGGAAATTATGGGATATTACTTCCAATATACATCAGTCTCTTCCGTGGTTATTCTTTCCAATAAAAGATTTATTAATTGCCCACTTACTCGTTGATAGTGGTCAAAATATCACTGTGACTTGTCATTCTCCGAATACTTTGTTTCTGCTTGTAAAGTATCGTTCCACCGACGCTACATATTCATTAATCTTTTTTATCCGGGAATGGACATTTGGCTTGTCAGAGGCCAATTTCAACAGACATATAACACTTCATCACGAAAAATAAAACCGAGGCAAGAAAGGTAAACCTGGACATAAGACGGAGTTTAGTGACCAGCGTCACGATCCAGTCGCTTTATTTCCGACATCTAATACATAGGGGGGCTACAAGGCCTCCACTTTCGGTTGGAATGATGTGATGAAAAGCATTCTCTAACTTTGTCTGAGTTCGAAGCCGGAATCATTAGTTGTCCAGCCCGAATTCTATACCAACTGATCTATAAGATACTCAAATTATGCGTGAATATCCGATTTTCAATTAAGTGTGGTTTCCGTTTTAAATGTGGACCGCCTCTGTGGTCTAGTGGTCAGAGTTTCTGGCTACAGATACAGAGGTCCCGGGTTCGATCCCCGGCGCTACCAGATTTTCTGAGTAGTAGTGGGTCTGGAACGGGGTCCACT
>Ga0123352_10020751_pt1 | contig 10474 bp, 9 predicted proteins | sample TergutLab28metaG_FD_89700 | JGI IMG/M metagenome (GOLD analysis project Ga0123352, IMG submission 89700) | Labiotermes labralis P1 segment gut microbial communities from Petit-Saut dam, French Guiana - Lab288 P1 | ecosystem: Host-associated > Arthropoda: Insects > Digestive system > Gut ... | reverse complement strand
TTTTTTTTTTTTTTTTTTTTTTTGTTTTTTTGTTGGAAAACTTTTATTTGGACAGGAAATTGTTGCAGATTCTGTGGTTCAATAAATACAGTAAGTCTCTTGCAAACTACATGAAGTCGATTGGAGATAATCATGGCCTGAATCTCACGCAGGATACTAAACCTCCGAAATCCCTTTACATAGAGGTAAGAAAATATAGACTTTTGAAAATTATGATCAAAATGAAGAACAAACGGACAACATAAATATGCCATTTCATAATAAGACCTACTTTCCTTCCCTAAATGGATAAAAGTAGGCTCAATGTGTGTGTGTATGTGTGTGGTGGCAAAGGTAATGCCCTTGTACACACTGTGAGGGTGTATGGGGGAGTCAAGGTATAGCTCCACTTGTCTTTGACCTCAGAATTAAATGAAGGTGATGGCAAGCTTTGTGCACCAGTCACTTTACCTTGGGATGAGGCCCAGCATACATTAAATAGGGGCCTGGGTGTGTCCAATAGCTGGTTTGGATGCTTTGAAGAAGAGAACATTACTTTCCCCAGTCAGAAATCATCTGTAATTACTCGGGTGTCCAGTCTCTAGCCTAGTCACTTAACTGCTACCCAGGGTACTCTGCAGGGGCTTACCCTCAGAATCATATAAACCTGAGGATAATTGTACCTGTAATTTGGTACAGGAACTTTTTGAAATGCAAACACTTATAATATATGATCAGTGGCTCTCAGTGCATAATTTTTGGCATGGAAAAATGTGTTGAATTTCTTGTACCTTGTGGTATTGTTAATGCAGTAGAGTTACTGGCTTATTGTATTGTTTTGTACACTGTTCTAGGTTCGTTGTCAGGTTGATTATGGAAAGTTTGAGTTAGAAGATGGTGAAACAGTACTGCTCAAAAGAAATAGTCATCATCTGTTGCCTCGTGCCCAGTGTGAACCTCTCATACGCCAAGGGATTCTCCAACACATCGTACAGTAATGTACAGTTGAGACACAAATGTGGGAAAAGGATTTGATATGGTTCATAAGCATGTACTGGGAAGAAGACCATTCCTTAAATGAAAGAGGGTGACACAGTGACTGTGTTGGAGGTTTCTGTGATCATCAGTGTCACAATTGTTACTATTAATGCTGATGCTGCTACAATTATTTTTCAAAATACAGGGCATGTTACACACTTGTAATTATAATGTATTTAATTCCATATTGAAGTTGGTCTTAAAAAAATTAATGTTTCTTCTAATTCCCTGATGTTATGGAAACCTAATTTTCCAGATGTCATAAAGCGTCCTTCCACTGGTTGCTGTTAAGGCCATCTTAATCCAGTTATGATCATTTTGCTGACTTCCTTCAAGATGTTAGTGCAGGGAATACCTCTTATGTGATACTTTGGAAGCAGGAGTTAACGAGTTACACTGAAATATTTTAAGAATAATCGGCTCTTGCTACCACCAATTTTCATATCCTCTCTAGTTCAGTTTGACTTACTCTTTCACAGTTTCCTTTTTACTTATTTCTATCATTATTGTTGTTTTCGTCCTACATTGTAGTCTTATGATGGTCAGTATTTAGTGAATTACATTTGAAAAACCCTGACATTTACACAAATCCTTTAAGACACTATTTGAGCCAACAGATTTTTTATTATATCACTCAACCTAGAGGACTGGCTGATTTTTGTGCAACAAATACTGGTGCACAAAATTCTCACCTTATTACGTGGCCTGGACTTCGTTGTTAACCATCAGAAATCCACCATAACTGTGGTATGTCTTGGGCTAACCCCTGAGGTGGTGAATGGGTACGTGGAACCAACTACTGAATGATTTTTCCAGCATCTGGTGGAGCTTATCAACATCACCCTGCGGATCTCCCCTTGGACATTGTACGCAATACCAGCTATGCCTCCCAGCTGTCTTGGGCTATGAACTGGCTCCATTTCATGGTCACCAACCTGCAAAACCATGACACCTGGTTATGGTGGTTTGACAACCAGAGCCTGCTGCAGAAACTTTGGCTACCCCTTCAGTTAGCATTGGCATTCTCTGACACCACTTCAGCCTCCATGGTATGTCTTGATACCACGACAGGACTGTCATTTGCTACCTTTTAATCTTGAGAAAACTTTTTGCCTTTCAGAGTTGAGAGCGGCCCACACGCACTTATGTGGATGGTGTGGCAGTACAAGCTGCTCGAAATGATCGCTGTGGCTACCAATTGCATGGTCACGTATCACACCTTGAACACTGAGTGAGGCATTACACTGCAAACGTCCATGGTTTTGCAGCTTGCGTATTGTAAACAGTTTTAAATGAAGATTTCCAAAGACCACAGCTTTGTTCATTGGGTGCTCTTGCAGGCCAGTCTGGCTGACCCCTGTCTGAGGGTTGCACCATGCGATAACATAGCCTTATTGGTTTTAAAAAAGGGTGCACCTACCAAGAAGCAATGATAATCGGAAGCCTTGGAGAGACCAAACTCTGTTAAAGCTAAAATTCCAGGCAGGCAGTTTGTCAGGATGTTTTGATAGCTGTTGATTACAGAGGTAATAACGTATGCCATAGAGAAAATGAATTACAAGTTTAGCCACTGAGATCTCGCTTTCAGAAAATGTTTGAATCCCTTCATATGATATATTCCAAAACATGATTGAGAACACAGAATTAAGGCACTTTCATTGTTAATGAGGGGCTGTTTCTAGTTGCATCAATAGTGCCAAGAGAAAAGTACCAGCCCTACAAATGGTAGGTGATTCTTATGGATGTTTGGACTGTTTCTTGACCTGTAAGAGGCACCCTTTAATTGTCACCAACTGTCAGTAGTAGATGACTTATATTCTCACTTTCTAGATTTCAGTGCTCTTGGCTGTGTTATAGGTAGCCTTTCTTTGTGGAATCATTGTGAATGAAGAAAGAATCAGTTGTTCTGGGGTCAAAGAGTAGAAGTAGGATTCCTATTCAACATTTCACATACTCTCTACAAGTAACTGGTATTAAAAGAAATTGACAAGAAGAAAACTAGCTGGATATATTGTGTACCTTATAAATACATAACAAGGAAAGTTTTATACTATTTATACGAACGTGAATAAGTGAATAAATGTATTTATCATGGATTAATGAAAGAATTTCTTGCATTGGCTTGTGAATGGCTAGTAGGGAAGATGCCCACTATCCCTAAGGTAAAAACTGCTGTTGGTTATGTAAATGTCATAGGATAACATTTGTTTCTAAATAGTAACAGTATTTTGGTTTATACCTATTTTACTTGAATTTTGTTTCACATGAACAAAACATTAGTACAAATGTACTGAAATCATAAGTTGTATATTCTGTTACTGCAGCCGGTTTGCTTATTGCATTATGCTACTATTTTGTCATGTTTTAATGTGTACATAGTAAGCAGTTAGTCTGGATGCATTAGTGAAGTATATTGTTGAAAACAGCAACTGCATTAGGTGGCACGTTTGATATCCATTTATTGACCAACCATTTTTCAAAGAGGACCCTTTTGATGTGGTCATGAAATCTTGTTTTGCCTAACCAAACTTGTGTATTGGATTTGCACCATGAAGGAAACAACTGGTGCCCACTGCATAGAGTAAAATCAGCCTGTTTTCTGAATTCTTTTATAGTTACTTTGACAACACTTCCTGAAGTCTGGTTCCTGTCAACTTGTGTTTCATGTCTGTGCAGTATTGTGCATCCCTCTTTCTGAGTCTGCTTTTTTTCGAACGACATTTTGATCTCCGATAATATCTTCCTTGTCAATCAGCATTGCATACTTTAATTGGTACTTCCTCCACCTTATGGCATGTTTTTCAGAGTTCAACAACAAGATTTTCCACCATATGGAGTATTCTTTCCTTAATAACTGGCAACAGTTTAGGTATGGTTGGCACTTTTCTCCCTTGTATATAGAAGTATTTTCTCATGTTCCTAATATTGCACTTGTTAAGTCATCCACAAGTACAGCATTTTGAGAGACTGTTCTCATTCCCGGTGACTGCAAACATCCATCTGCACCATTTTCTGTCCTTTGTTCTTGTCTAATTTTGCTGTTATACTGTGCCCCACCCTAGCACATGTAGCTGCTCTTTCTGTTCATTTGTTTAGTGGCAATAAATATTTTTGTCTTCTTTCCTTGTATTTCCCTGTAATGTTGACTGTTATTTCCTACACTCTGAATTGTTATGTTTTGCCATTTGGTTGACTAGAATGCAGTACACTGCTACTGCATTTAGGACATGTCATTTATGAAACACATATTCACTCATGAAAAATTGTGCCAACAGATCTACTGTAATTGATATGCAGTACATTTATGTGGAATTTGAAATTGTGCAGTTCTCACCTCAAATTGCCCCCATCTACAGAAGATGTTTTCTGAAGTGATCAAGATTTCACTTCCTTCCGAAGCCAAATTTGCCATTCATTCAGAAAATACAAGAAAAGTCTTGCTGTGAATAATATATAGAGTATAATTGTTGTAAGAATGAATCTTATTGTTTACATAATATGTTTCACTGTTGAATAGTCAATCTAGTAATATTTCAGAAATGTTTGTTATCGGGAGTGTTGTGGGCAGTGTAATTCAGTTTAATGTCCTGACTCTAAATTACTGTTCTGATAATGGCATAAAAAGCTCATGGACAAGCCCCTTTGTCCCAGCCTTTAAAATGTGCTCATACCACTGGGCAAATAGCACACACCTCAAAAACACAGTTATCTTATCTGACCATGTACTTTTACACAGTCTATCACCGCTTGGCCACTGTAAATTGATCAGTGATCTTATCAGTTGCTAAAAATATAGTAAATCTTACGAAACAACTACCTGTGGACATTTACCCCTGTTTGTGACAAATTTATCATGAGGGTCGTAAATTGCACAAACATTACAGTACAAAAGGCATTCCCTTTGTGAATCTGTTCCAACAGTGGGAATATATTTGCCTTACAAAAGAAAATTGTCAGGTTTATGACAGGTACACAGCCTAGAACTGTGTGTAGAAGTTTATTTAAAAAATTACAGATTTCACCAATTTCATGTCAATATATGCTTTCATTAATAAACTTTGTTGTTAATAATCAAGAAAATTTTCAAACAAGTTCATTGATACACAGTATTAATACAAGGAATAAGCACCATTTTCATAAACCAAATTCCAACCTATCTTGTTTTCCAAAAAGTACATTTTAGGCTGGCATCAGAATTTTCAACATTGTGCGATACAGTCTGACAGTCCTTGAGAATGAACAGCAAAATTTAAATTAAGAAAATGCTTAACTCTGTAGATGAATTTGTTATGTATAAAGATGATTCATAATACTGTTTTATAAAATGTTTACAATATTTTACTTTATAAAATTCTATATATTGTGTCTATGACTTGTCCCACATTCTGCTTTCTTTGTGACACACTTAAGGATCCATAAATTTTATGTATGTATGTTTGTAACTCTACTTGTAGTGAAGGACAGTAGCTCTGATTTCTCCCAGACATGCTGAGTTTCGTATGGTGAAAGTAGAAGGTGTGATGTGTGCACAAGTGGTTGTTTAGTTCGTAATCTTGCCTGTGGATTGGGGTGACTAGTTACAGTCATTCTACTCCGGGAGAAGCCCCTAAGTACCCACTGGACAGGAGACTGGGCAGACTCGAAGCTAGTCTGTTTGCATTGGCATAAAAAATCAAACTCTGTACACGTGTCCAACATTGCTACACTGCGTGTTACCAACATTGGCGTTAAATAAGTCAGCTAAGCTGTGTTGGTGATTTGGCCTTTTCAGAAATAAGATCTGTAAACAAACACACCACTACGTGGATTCACATCCTGGTTACGGATGTTTCTTATTCCATGAAGACAGTGCTTCAGCTTTGATGTGCGGTGTTGAGGTCCACTGTTGCGCCTCACACTATCTTATTTTGACGCTATCTTGCATTATACTCTGTGTATACACTGTCTATAGTGCGTAGATAGCATTGAAATGCATTAATAGGAATAAAATGTTGTGACATGCCAGGCACTGAACCAGAGTAATACTGTATATAAATGGATTGACTGAAGGGAGTCTGATACTTGTGATTTCAGTCTGCTGTCACAAAATTTCGCAGGGTGGAGCCAGATTATCATCGGTGGTATTGTGTCTAGGCTATGGTTTGGATGATCTGGGATTTGAATTCTGCCAAGGGCAAGAGATTGCTCTTTTCTCCTGAACGTCCAGACTGGCTGTGGTGCCCACCGTATCTCCTGTTGAATGGGTACAAGGGTTTTTTTGTAACATTACATTTTACACCAGCATAGTATAGAAAACCAACATGGTACAATTTGCGTAAGACATTTGTTTAATGTCTGAAATGTTTTGGATTAACAACCATCCTGAAGGATCATAGTAATATTATAGGAAGATTTTGTGACTATTAGTTACAGCTTAAAAATAAGACTGGTGAAGAGTAATGTAAAATACTAAATATAACATATTAAACATGAAATGTTAGTGTGTGTTTATATGTATGTAATTGAAAAGAAGTCGGAAAAAAGAGCTGACTGAGAGAAGTCCACCAAGTAGTCGAAGGTCCTCATTTGATTGTAGTTTCATCTAACGAGAAGAAGAATATATACATGTGTGTGTGCGTGTGTTATGACTAGCCATTTATCTAAGCACATTAACATGTGTTACCATTTTGTGCTTAATATTATCTTGTGTTTTTAATATTACTTGTCAGTTCTCTTGTTTCTTACCATATTTATATTTTATCTTTTATTTATTTCCAAGATGAAACGGTTATCAAATCGTCCCATAATATTACTACGATTCCTGAGAAGGTTATTAATCTGAAATATGTTGAATCTTCAACAGACATTTTTTGTGAAATGTATCTCGTCGGTTTTGATAACTTATTAGATTACCAAGGTCTTGCCCAGAAGTAAAGCAGCCAGGGCCTGAAGTTGACCACTCACCCACATCTAGTGCCGAGTTTAAGAATGTGTGGAGCCGTACCTCTACTCCATCTATGCGTTTGTGGCGTAAACCCGTGAAAACTTTACTTTTTTACTTTCAGGTGTAATAGGGTCAACCTGACCACTTACTTGACGAAATCGCGTTTCATGGTTGGCCACTAAATTTGCCAGGAGGGTCGTGCCGTAAATTCATGTTCGTAGTAGCTGAATTATCGCAGTGGAAGCCTGTGTTTGGTCTCAGGCCACTCCTTGTTGAAGTTATGGCTGACCAAATAGCACTGGTACAGGTTTTTATTGCAGAACTTCAGGTCTCCCTGTCATCATTCCAACAGCGCTCCATATTCGTCCGTCATCTGGAGTGCGGACAGTGAGATAATTACGATACCTCAGTTCCACAGACACGATCTTAGCCAACCTCAAGAATAAAAAAAAAAAATAGCTACGAAACTGACTAGTGTGAACCTAATTTCAAACCGTCTTCTGACCAGTAAGTTTACTGAAGAGGCAAGTCTGCGACTGCATGCGGATGTTAGGCCTATATGCTTGAACGTCGGTCGGAGTACAAACTATGTAATGACTAAGCTTTTTCACAGCCTGCGATGTCGATAGTGCCTTGAAATGCAAAGTTTACGAAGTCTACCAGTTAGCTACTCACTGTTCGTGATCAATTTCCCGTTTCTTTGGAAGTAGCTTTTATTAAAGTCTTTGAAAGACACCTCATTCGATGAACTGCCATCCATCTTACTCCGGAAACACTGAATTGTACGAAATTGATCTGGGCCATATGTTTTTTTTTTCTGTACTAGACAGGTAACTATTTTAAGCATAAATTTCATTTAACAAATATGTCACAATCGGGTTGATACGGCACAGCAAACTGTGTGATTCTGTTGCAAAGAGAAACCAGCTAAGGATGTTCAGGGGAAATAAAGAATTTTCTTTTCTGAGATTCATGTGAAGTCTATAAATACTCGTGCGCCATGTGGAAAGAATGACTATAATATTAACTTTAATGCACAGCGGTTTCAAAGGTGAAGACCCAAGGCCTATACCTCTATATCTGAACAGTTGTATATGCCTTAGTGTTTTGATGCTTCTTGTCGAATATCTTCTACATTATTTATTGTCTTAAGCAGAACTGGTTTTCCCACTTTTTGCTGTAATGAAGGCTGGACATATTTTGAGCATATCTCTAGGTACTGATAAAGCCATATGTTGCAATATCACTGCAACTGGCAGCAAAGCGTCCGTGAATTTCCATTCATGTGATTTATATCTAATCCCATCCTTGTAATCATCCTTACACATATCCCATGGTGAACAGCAAATCAACAAATTACGAAACGCCTGTACGTAACGTTATCGCTTTCAATCGTTGTCCTTTGATCTAACTGTTCTCTTCAGTACTCTGTTCAACAAAACCCCCGTTCTCTTCCGTTGGCTAGTGAATTAAGTTCCACACACGCCTAAAATATACGTAAGAAAAGTAAATTTGTCCCTATCCAAGTCATGAGGGCGTACAGGGAGCAGGGGTATGGCTCCACTTATTCTTATACTCGGCACTAGATGACGGTGAATGGTAAACTTTGAGGTCCGGCAGATTTATTGTTTAGGAAAGGATTTCGCTCTTCGTTGAATGCGAAGCTGGGTGGACCACAGGACCGGTCTTGACTTTTGCAGAAGAGAAAAGTATATTCTCGACATTTTATTAATTGTGTTCTCTCTACATTTCTCGCATGTGTCGACTTTTTAAACCCCACCCTCAAGGGCTTAGTTCAAAATAAAACTAATGAATAATAAAATAATTTTAACTTATAAATTGACATGTATATCCACATAAAGTAAAGATTACAAGACAGGCGATGTACATAAAATGTAACATTGTTGCCGTGGAGAAGCAGCAAGTATTCCGTATTCTGAATGTGTGTCTGTAGTCGTAGTTTTCCAGTGTGCAAAGCGCGCGCTCTGTGTTATAGGATATTGTCATCTGTGACCTGTCCTGCTCTGCCATATTTTTCCACGTTAATTTATAAACGTCGCTAATTTCGGAAAATAAGTTATTGAATGTAAAATGCGTTTTTTTTTCTTTACAACTTTGTCTGGAACATTTCTTATTCTAAGAAGAATTCAGCGAGGAACTGTCACAAATGTACATGGGTCTTAACGTCAAGTACTCGTTATTCTTGTCAGAGTTTCATGGAACTAATGTATTTTCTCGACAGATTTTCGATAAGTACCCAAATAGCAGGAGTCAAGAAGATCCGCCGAATGGGACTCAAATTGTTCATGCAGAGATGCGGATGGACAGACGGACACTCAGACATGTCGAAGTTTATAGTCTTTTTTTTTTCGCAATTCTGCAAACGCATCGAAACACTAATATCTTACAAATACGTCACTTGCCTGTCCTCTTGCTTTCTTAGGTCTTTCATGTTACAGTGGTATATGTCATATACCATTGCTGTGTGTACAGTGAAAAAACTCCTGATGATGGACAGAGGAACTGTCCGAAACATGTAGAGTTTTAATCCAAAAATAAATTAGAGAAATTAGTGCATCTAGTTGGTTTTATTATAAGAATTTATCACGATGCACGGTCACATGAACGTCAAATGTGTATATGTTTAGGTGTATATGTACGTACGTATGTATATATGTAGTATGTACGAGGGTGTGTATGTACTTATAGTGGCGCTGTTAGAAAATGGGTTTACAGCAAGCCTTTTGTGTTCTTTCCCTTTAACGCTGATCAATTACAACCGTACTAATTTCTTTTCGCACTAATCTTCCACACACTCCCCGCCACAGTAGAGGCATCTGTTGTAACGTGGGAAGAGCTGTTTTATTGCCTCCTGATAGAAGCGTGTGTCCCTATTATCAGCCATTGTTTCACAACAGTTTCCGTCTGGCTATCGTCTGTAAAATTGCGGTCGCCAGCATTCTACTGCAGAGCTGGTAACATGATTGGGCCTTGTTGCCTGATCAGTGCTGTATGTGGGATGTTTCAAGGCTCTTTGGTTACGAAATTATAAGCCATATGAACTAATTTTCTGATCTGCAATCTTACTTTATCTTCCTCCATAACTCCTTCAAGAGGGAATTTAAAACCCACAATCGCTACTGTTGACGTGCTGTATTTACACGGCTTAACGAATCATATGATTTCTCATTTGTTAAAATGTTTTTTTCTCTCCTGTAGATACACCAAATGCGCCAAGCTACGTGCGCGCGCGCGCACACACACACACACAATGGATACCCGAGGGCAAAAAACCCCCCACCGAGAACAACAACCCCGAAGAGAACCCAGAAGACGTCAAACATACCAACCCACTAACCACGCACCCCCACCCCCCAACCCAACTGAATACCACAGACAACACAACCTATTATCACGTCCCCAAACAACCCCCCAATACCTACCCATAAAACGTACATCCTACCAGTCATTGACCATTAGACTTCCCACTAAATAAACTGATTGTAACGCGTAACGATGATGAGATCTCAGCAT